>OIGD01000026.1_pt1 | contig 198985 bp, 156 predicted proteins | sample 1582211 | NCBI WGS metagenome assembly OIGD01 (sample SAMN04414078, study PRJEB24778) | human gut metagenome | material: faecal | host: Homo sapiens
GCCCGGGTTATGAATTCCTTGTCGATAGTCACTTGGCGATTTGCGGACAACAATCTGACATCACTCGTTTTTCTCATGCTCTTTTATTTTTGTGCAAGCGTCTACAAGAAAGTAGTAAACGCCTACGGAATACTCGTTTGCGAATGACATAGCCCATTCACTTAGCTTCTGTTCCATGCCGGTCTTTGGGTCTGTGTAGTCAGAACCCCACAAGTCGGCAAGGTCGGCAAATACCTCCTCGGGATTGCTGCCGAGTGCATCGACAACTTCCGTGGGGTATTGCTCTATCATTCCCTGCTGCCAATCTCCGAACTCGGAGCCGGGATTGAGTAGCAAATACTCAAATGCTGCGGCTTTAAGTTCGTCCATCAGCGTGGTTGTTTCGTTGTATTGAAATTCTCCGTTCATATCTGTTGCTTCAAATATGCCTCTATTTCCTCGTTAGGACACGCTACAATCGTTTTCTCTGTCTTGGTGGTAGGATTTATCATTTCGACATTCAAAATTGATTTATCGCGTTCCTATGCGGTCTGTGCGATTGTTCCGTTTTTACTATGTTGTTGTTTTGGTCAATCCAAATTTTGTCGTGTCCTTTCGTCTCTTTCATAATCTTTGCAGTAGTGAAGATTGATTTTATCAACACATACAGGAAGAATGCTACCACTCCAATGAGAAAGCACCAAATCTTGTGAAGTTCTGTGAACTCATCAAGCAGACCTCCTACAAATCCTATGATTATAGCCGGGATTATCCACTTCATTTTGACTTCAATTCCTCTATACGTTCTTTCAGTTCTTTAATTCGTTCGTCTTTCTCGGCAATAATAGCCTCAAGTGCTTTAACTCGTTCTTTTAATATCGCATCGCCAATCAAGACCTCAGAGTCCTCAGCATAGATGCCTTTGGGAGAGAAAAAATTGCCTTTTGCCATTGTAGGCGGCATCATCTCTCCTGTTCCCGATTTAACCCACTCAACAGACAGACCATGAGCACTACATAATTTGCTTATGGTCTTATCTGTAATTTTCTGTTTTCCTTCCAGCATCTTTGCAAAATTGGAAGGGTCAACTTTCGCCTTGCTCGCAAAAGCATTAAATGTCATATTCAGACTTTCTATCGCTTCTTTGAGTCTTTCGATAATGTCATCCATATATTGCGCTTACCATTAATAATTGTTAAATTACCATATTATTTTGGTTATATATTTGGTAATACCAAAGTAATACCATAACTTTGCATCACAATACTTCTGGTATAGCAACGCAACTCGCTGAGTTTAACCGCAAAAGTACAAAATAATATGCAGAAAACCAAAGAATTTACGCAGCAAAAACCTTATCTCGTTAAAAGAGTTTCTTTGACGGATAGTTTCAAAACCATTCCTTCGGGAATGACAGTGACGTATGATTGTCGTGTTGCCGGTCCTATGGCAAGCGCAAAATCTTGTGTCAGCCGCCTCAACAAGGCCGCAGGATACGAGGAGTACAAAGTAACATCTGAGGACAACGGCGTGACCTATTCCGTTACGCACAACAAATAACAATTTCCCATGAAAGAAGAAGTAAAAACAATAACCATTACACAGACAGAGGCCGACCGTATTGTGTGGGCTTTACATAGACTGTCTGATTGGATGCGTGGTAGTGATGCACCAAAATCTCGTAAGGAGGACGGCATCAGAATGAACAATGAAATCATTGACAATATCCGCGCTCCCTTTCTAATGAGTTTCTAACTATCAACAACATCAATCATGAACAAGACAGTATCAATTATCCGCATCGCCATTCTCTTTGTATTGTTTGGCCTCGCAGTTATCCTCCTCTTTGGTGAGGAGCAGGACGAAAACCTTGTGTTCTTCTTCCTCCACATGGTAATGGATAAGGCTATGGCCTTTGCGCTTTTCTACAGCATCGGGCAGCTCTACAAGCGTTGGAGCAAGGTAGACCCTTGGATAAGAGCCTACGACAAGATGTGCGATGATGTAATGGACAATCCCAATCCGTCCAAACTCTAATCACGATATGCCTCCAACAGTAAACATACAGTTCTCCGACAAGCTCGTCACCTACGAAACATTCATGAGTGACCTCTCTGCGCGAGTGGTACGCATGATGAAAAGTGATGCAGCTGACCCGGAATATATCTCACAGCGCAAGGCTTATGGCATCTTTGGGCGCAAGAATGTAGACCGTTGGAAGCGAAACGGAAAAGTCCAACCCTATAAGCGTCCGGGCAAAATAGAGTATCGCATGGCCGACCTCCGCCTGTTACAGAGAACAGAACAAGATTATCTCATCAAATAAACAGTTCACAATGGATTACGCAATATACAAGACCAATGACGGCAAGCACCCTCGCATCATTCACCGCTACGCAGGAAGCCTGTAACCACAAGGCCAAGAACGAAGCCCGGAAGAAACTTGATGAAATGTGGCGACACGTTCTTCAGCGTCCAGATCTCAACAAGAACGCACAAGGCTCTAAGGATGATTTCTCCTACGACTATGTAACAAGCACAAACACCTCTGAACGCATACGCTTCTACATTGCGAAAATGTAATGGCTCAGCCTCTCGGTGTGACGGTCGCACACAAGATTTTGGTTCTTGGAGAGAGGGTTCGACTCCCTCAGAGGCTACAATGTAGCGGTAGTTGCTACATGATTGATAACCACGGAGGCTGCGCAGACAGCCGAGGTAACAGCCGACCAAAGCGTGGCCTCCATTTTTCAATCATGGCAATCCGCATAAGTTTAACAATTTAACATCATCAATCATGGGTAACCTCCAAATGACGGTTGAGGAAATCAACCAACTCAAGCCGCTCGAAATTGTCGAGCATCCTGTGGTGCGTGAACGTTTCACGCAAATCTACGAAACCCTGTGGGGCAATGGCGAAGCCGCCTATCAGCGTGAGAGCATCCACTTCAATAAGGCTCTCCGCGACAATGACAGCGGCAAACTGCAACGCGCTACACCGTTCAGCATCTTCACATCGTTCATCGACCTTGCCGTCTGCGGTCTGTCACTTGAACCCGGAACTCGCGCTCTCGCCTACCTCATGGGACGTAATGTCAATGTCGGCACAAGAGAAAATGTCAAGTGGGAAGGTCGTTGTGTCCTCACCGTATCGGCTTACGGAGAATTGGTAATGCGTACACGCGCCGGCCAAATACGCCATGCCGACAACCCTGTGCTTGTCTACGACAATGACGAGTTTTCTTTCAAGGATGTGGACGGTCGCAAATCTGTGTCCTACACCTGCAACCTGCCGCACACCAACCACACCATTACGGCCTGTTATCTGCGCATTACTCGCGCTGACGGCTCTATCGACTATGCCGTGATGTTCCCCGAGGATTGGTGCCGCCTCGCCGGTTACTCCATGAAGCAGAACAGAGGCAAGGCCAACGAACTCTACGGCATGGACAAAGACAACATCGTACATATCGACCCCGGCTTCTTGATGGCAAAGTGTATCAAACACGCTTTCAAGTCTTATCCCAAGGTTCGCATCGGTCGTGGTACCGAACTCCAATCACAGCAGGTAGACGAGCAGCCGCAGCTCTCTGACGAGGACATCTACGGAGTAGACCCGGAAACCGGCGAAGTAATAGACAAGCCCCAGGACGCTGCACCTCAGCCTTTCGGCGACAACGAGCCGCCGCAGGGTGTAACCGTAAACACAGATGACGAGGAGGGCTTCTAACGACAATAGGCCGTGCAGTGGGTGTCCGCTTGTGCGTAACACTCTCAACGGACACTACTGCACACGGCTTCGCATCATGACAGAATACAGCAAAACAAAACCGTGTAATCCATAAAACATTATCAATCATGGCAGACAACTCACAGGCACTAACCATCTTCGAGCCGAAGAATGTGCAACAGATTGCAGAACTCGCTCCGCAGTCTTACAAAGACAACTCACTTTCCCACTTCCGCTGTTTGGAAGCCGGTAGACAACTGCTTGAAAGAGCAAAGACAGAGGGTATGTCAGATGCCCTCGACATGGAGATAGCAAAGTTCATCGAAAAGGCAAAGGTTACCGTAAAGAAGATGAACGGTAAGCGAACTCCCGTAACACAACTGTTCGACCAAATACGCAAGGTCTACACCTCAATGGAGAATGATGTAGACCCAACAAAGGCCGACTCTATCCCCAATCAGTTACAGGCATACCGCAACGCTTTCGCCAAGAAGAAACATGAGGAGGAGGAACGCCGCCGCCGTGCTGAAGCTGCACGACAGGCAAAGGAGAACGCAAAGGCGCGTTACCGTGCCGATGTTGAGGAAGATTACCTCAAACAGTTCAATGCGCTTGTCAATAAGAGCATCAACGAACTTACCGACATGGATAAGCAGCTCACCCTCGACAATTACGAAATCATCTTTGACGGTGTCAAGGAGTACAACTGCGAACTGCCAGAAACATGGTGTCAGACTGTTGTAAGTAATGCCTACCGTCCTGCGGAACTCACCCCGGACGAGTGTCGCGCTATCCAAGCCAACGTAATGGCCGGCCTTACCAACCGTTTCAAGGAGCAGTTCCCCTTTGAGGTACAAAGCACTCGTGATGATATTTTCGACCGTATGCCCTCCAAGAAGAAGGAACTTGAGCGCATGGCCAAAGCCTCAGCCGAGGAAGCCGCAAGGATTAAGGCCGAAATGGAGGCTAAGGAGCGTGCAGAATCCGCTCGCAAAGAGGATGAACGCCTTGAACGCGAGAAGCAAGAGGCCGCAGCCGCCAAACTCGTTGCGGAAAAACAGCAAATGGACGGCCTTTTCGGTATGCCGATTTCCACACCTGCAACTTATCAACCTAAGACGCAGGTCAAAAAGGAAGTTGTCATTACCTCTGTCGAAGACGTCATGAAGGTGGTTGCCTTTTGGTTCTCACAGGAGGGCTGCACAAAGACCGTCGAGGAGCTGTCAAAAGAGTTTAAGAAGCAAATCACCTTTGCCAACAAAGCGGCCAACTCCAAAGATGCCCCGATGTTCATTGCTGATGTTCAATATAAGGACGAAGTTAAAGCCAAGTAACTATGGACAAAGTTTTAATCTCAGAATTGCAAGACCACTTTGACTGTCGAGGGAAGTTAAAGAAAGTGGCTATTGCCTTAAAATGCTATTCAAAGGAGGCTTCTTTATTCTTTTCTTATGTCGATGGTTTTGGCAAGAAACAATACATCAACATTCCAATAGAGCCTACAGATATTCTCCCGATACTTGAAAAGTACATTGAAAACATAGACAAGGATATATTGGAAATAGCCTCAATCGAAAAGACAATTAAGATTGATATTCTCGGTCAGACAGAATTATGTGGCTATATTTCAGATTATAGGAAACTGTATCCAAATACTTATACCAACCTTGATGTAATCAAATCTGTTCTGTTGAAAGGTTTGCAAAGTCGTATGAAAAGCGGTGATGTTTCACGCGACTATTCTGTAAAAGTTTGCTCTGATTGGGATGATAAGGTTTACACATTCTTATTGGATGGCGAACGAAATGGGATTACTTACTTTAAGTTTGATGGTATATTCAAGTTATGAGCAATCCAGATGAATACTACAACCGTAGCGAGGTGAGCAACTCCGACCTGACGGAACTCAAGAACCTGTTACACCCGGTGCCAATGCCGCCGGGTGTAAAGGAGGCCGCTTTCCGTTTCGGAAACCTTGTGGACGCTATCATCACAGAGTCGGACAGAGTGAACTACTACCAACTTACGGTTGATGATGAGCAATACACAGATGATGAGTTTCGCCATGCCAAGGAAATGTACCGCTCTCTGCGAATGACAGCCCGGCACGACCCATTTCTCGCAAAGGTATTGGAGGAAGCCGAAACACAGCGGTTCATGGTCAATCAAGCCCAGGCATTTGAGTATGTCGGTTTCCCGTTCTCTCTCGACACGCGCTGTAAGTGGGATTGGTGGCTTCCTCTCTACCACTTCGGCGGCGACCTAAAGACCTGTGCAGCCTCAACTCAAAAGGAATTTGAGGACGCAATAGACTTTTTCGATTGGGACAGGAGCCGCGCATGGTACATGGACATCGCACACTCTGACTGCGATTTCATCTATGCAATCAGCAAGCGCAACTGCAACGTGTTCACCACTCGCATACGCCGCGATGACCCTGTATATCTGCGTGGACGTGATAAGTATCTTGAATTGGCATTTCAGTATTGGTGTTTAGCCCTATGACAACAGCCTTAAAACATAACCTCCGTGTAGAGCCTTACGAATATCAGAAAGACGGTATTCGCTTCGGCCTCGACCGCCGCCGTCTGTTGATTGGTGACGAACCGGGACTTGGAAAGACCTTGCAGAGCATTGGCATTGTTGATACTGCCTCCGCTTACCCCTGCTTGGTAATCTGCCCGTCCTCACTGAAAATAAATTGGCAGCGTGAGTTTGAGAAGTTCACCAACAAAAAGGCTCTTGTGCTTGACAATGCCACTCGCACATCGTGGCCGTATCTTCTCGGTATGGGTATGTTTAGTGTGGCCATCGTCAATTATGAAAGTCTGAAGAAGTTCTTTGTGTGGGACATCAAGGGCGGCAAGACATTCTCCCTCAAAGATGTTGTGTTCAATCGCGACATCAACATTTTCAAGTCTGTAATCATGGACGAGTCCCACCGCCTCAAAGACCCCTCCGCACAACAGACTATGTTCACACGAGGAATTGTAGAGGGTAAGGAGTGGCGCATACTGCTCTCCGGCACCCCGGTTGTCAATCATGCACAAGACCTCGTGGCGCAGCTCGCCATCATGGGGCGGTTGCTCTCTGATTTCGGTGGCCGTGGCAAGTTTCTTGCCGACTACGGAGAGAATGAGAACCTTTCGGAACTGTCTGCTAAACTCTACGACACCTGCATGATACGCCGCGAGAAAGCAAAAGTCCTCACGCAGTTGCCTGACAAGCAACGCACCGACCTCCATGTGGAGATTTCCAACCGTGAGGAATACGACCTTGCAGCCGCCGACCTTGCAGCCTATCTCCGTGAATACACTGAGTGTTCCGACCGCGAGATACGCCGCAAGATGCGCATGGAGGCTTTGGTCAAGTTTATGACACTACGCTCGCTCGCGTCAAAAGGCAAAGTGAAACAGGCCACTGACTTCATTCGCAACTTCCTTGCCAACGGAAAACCTCTCATCGTGTTCTGCTCGCTCAAGGAGATTGTAAAGGATCTGCAAAAACAGTTCCCGGATGCCGTCCGTGTAACCGGCGATGATAGCCTTGCAGAGAAACAGGCCGCTGTCGATGCCTTTCAGTCCGGCGAGGCACAACTGATAATCTGCTCCATCAAGGCCGCAGGTGTGGGTCTTACGCTCACAGCCTCATCAAACGTGGCTTTCGTTGAATTTCCTTGGACTTATGCCGACTGCTGCCAATGTGAGGACAGAGCGCACCGCATAGGCCAAAAGAACAACGTGAACTGCTACTACCTTATCGGGCGCAATACCATTGACCCGGTTCTCTATAACATCATCCACAAGAAACGGAGCATTGCCAATCAGATAATGGCCTCCGATGATGATATACCGACCGATGAAATGTACTTTGACGAACTTGTTAATTCTTTCCTCGACTATGGTTGAAGTCAGTAACTCCGATATGGAGCGCATTCTCTCCTTCCTCGATATTGCAGAAGAACACTACAAGTCGTTGAAAGGACTACGGAATAGCACTCATGCCTGGGCAATAGCCCAACTAAGAGATAAGATAAATCGTAAAATCAAAAAACAACTTTCAAATTCATCTAATCATGACAAGAAATGACATCGCAGTTGAACTCTGCAAACGCATCGCCGACCTGCCTAAATCTACGGCTCTCCATGTCGTTGATGGTGTGACTGACATTCTAACTGACGCTTTCGCTCGTGGCGAGAACGTGTACCTCCGTGGCTTCGGCTCTCTCGAAGTAAAGACAACCAAGGAGCGCAAGGCGCGCAACATCAACGCAGGTACTACCGTGGTGGTGCCGGCACAGCGTACAGTGAAATTCAAAATCAGTAGCCAACTTAAAAATCGCTTGAACAATGATGCTCTATGAATGTGGTGTGCGGTTCGACAAAATGATGGAGAACGGCATGGTAAAGAAAGTAACGGAACTCTACTTGGTGGACGCTTTGACATTCACAGAGGCAGAGGCGAGAATAATCAGTGAGATAACACCGTTTATCTCCGGCGAGTTTGATGTCGTTACTATCAAGCGCACAAATTACTCTGAAATTGTATTTGACGAGTACAATCTTAATTCTGAGACGGACGCAAATGTTCAGAAACTCACGCGCGCCAACTCTCGGGCTTCTGAGGTGGCTGACAAATGGTTCAAGGCTAAAATCAATCTCATATTGGTAGATGAAAAGACAGGAAAGGAGAAGAAACAGGCTGTTCATTATATCATCAATGCCGGTTCTGTCAAAGCAGCACACGACACTTTGGTTTCTCACATGAAAGGAACAATGGCCGATTATGAGATTGCGACACTCGATGAAACACGCATCATGGACGTGTATGTCTATTCCGCTGACGGCACCAAGTCCGTAGGAGTTAAGTCTGTTAATTCCAAGAGAACGACAAAAGCCATATTGGATGCTGTTACTTCTGACAAGAAACTGCAACGTGCAGCAAAGAATTTCCGTAACACCGTCCCCGATGGCATGAAAGTATCTGCCAAAGTCATGGGGCCGGACGGCACTGAGATAGTCCCGGAAACTGTTCTCGTTGATAAATCTCAACCAAAGAGCGATGACGATTGACGAATTTAAGGCTATGCGTGTTGCACCACCGTCCACCAAGCACAGCAAGTACGGTGCCAAGAAGTCCGGCGGCTACGACTCCCGAAAAGAACACCGCCGTGCCAACGAACTGAAGATGATGCAACGCGCCGGCCTTATCTCTAATCTCCGCGAGCAAGTTAAGTATGTGCTTATCCCTGCGCAACGCGACACCAATGGAAACCTTTTGGAAAGGGAGTGTTCCTACTACGCCGACTTCGTCTATGACCGTGGTGGCGTTACGGTGGTCGAGGACACAAAGGGAGTCCGCACAAAAGAATATGTAATCAAACGAAAGTTGATGCTCCATGTTCATGGAATATCAATCGTAGAAATTTAATCAGTACGGCTATGGCACGAATAGCAAAATCGGGGCTTGAATACTTCCCCTTTGATATAGACTTCTTCCAAGACATCAAGATACGCAAACTAATCAAGCGTCAAGGTGGCAAAGCTGTTACGGTATATGCTCTCCTGCTCTGTCTTATCTACAAAAATGGGTACTTCATGCAGTGGGATGATGAGTTGCCTTTCATTGGTTCGGAAATATCGGGCTTTGATGAGGCGTATGTATCGGAAGTTATTAACACCTGCCTGGCGTTGGGGTTGTTTGACAAAAATCTGTATGAAACAGAGAAAGTCTTGACATCAAAAGGTATTCAGGTTCGCTATTTCAACATTCAACGCCTCAACAAGCGCATGAGCCGGATTGACAAGTATTCCTTGTTAGCGGATGAGCCTCGCCAAAAGGCTGCAAGCAAAGCGGCTGCTAAACCTGCAAAGGCAGAGAAACAGACAACTCCCAAACCGCCGGTGGCACCTCCGCCCGAACCTAAAGCACCTGCCGTGCAACAAACATCTGACAGCAATGCAGAATGGCTAAAAGAGTTCTTCGCCAACAATCACAGTGCAAACCTGCAACTGTTATGCAAGAACTTCGGATTTGGCCCCGGTGATATAGACCGCTTGCGCACGTTGGCCGATGCAGTTGTGGCCGAATGGGAGTTATCAGATACAGCACATCGTGATTATAGCGATTGGTCGCGTCACCTCATATCTTCAATGAGGATTAAGAGCCGCGATAAGACAGAGGCACAGAATAATAACAAACAGGCGGAGGCCGCACCCACAGATTACTCCTTTGGTGGTGGCTTTGGTGGACAAGACATCTGATTATGGAAAAGTTTGGAGATATAATGCAGGATTGGGTGGCTCGTGATGAGGCCGCACGCAAAGAACGTGCCGACAGAGAAGCCTTGAAGATTGCACAACAGGAACATGAAAAGCGTATGGCCGCAGAACCTAAGACCGAGGAGGAACGGAAACGCGCTGCCCTTGTCAATATGGGTGTCTCGTCTGTTGAGACCGTCATGGCTCGCGTACTCAATGATGTGCGAAAGGCAGAACAGAAACGGCAGCTCCTTGAAATCCCGGAGGTGTACCAAGCACACGCAAGGTTGCTCGTCACGATAGCCAACAAGGTACTCGCGTATCAGCATCGTAAGTTTGTCATTGACGACAATAACCGTGATGTGCTGCGCTTCCTCCTGTATTACTTCAACGATTGTCCGCTCGCTGAGAAAGTATTTCCCGAGCGTGGTTACAAGCTGCACAAGCATATCATGTTGCATGGCAATGTCGGCACCGGCAAAACGCTATTGATGGAGATTTTCTCGGAATACCTGCACTACACAGGCAACCCTAACTTCTTCTATAACCTATCGGTTACGCAGATGATAAACTACTACACGTTGCACAACAACCTCGACCGATACACATTCAACGAGGAGGAGAACAAAGGTTTTCAGTGTAAGCCGGTCAATATCTGCCTCAACGACATCGGAGTACAGACAACCACCTTTTACGGCATGGATACAAAGGTGCTGACCGATGAATTTCTCCATGCGCGTAATGAAATTTGGTCGCAGTATCACCTCAAGGCACACGTAACGACAAACCTTTCCATTGAGCAACTCAAAAAGAAATATGCGGACGGCTTCGGGCGACTGATTGACCGCTTCAAAACCTATAATGTAATTCCTCTCGGTGGCGAAAGCCGGAGATAAACAAGCAAAAATATGAAAAAAGTACAATGTGAAATCTGTGGGGAGTATGTTCCTCAATCTGATATGTCGAAGTCTTACCGGCACCGCTGCAAGAAATGTGTTGCGGAACTCACTCGTCAGAGCCGGCATGATGCAAAGATGAGGCTGGCCGCAACAGAAGAAAGCGACACTCACACCGCCGACCCGGCCACGCCTTACGGATGTCCTGTATCGGATATTCTTCAGCAGATATGCACGAATGGTACTGACGAAACCATCCGGTTTGCCATTCAGACATACGGCAAGGATGCCCAAACGCTGATGTTGTTCGAGGAAATGGCCGAACTGCAGGACGCTATCTGTAAACACTCTCGTGGCAGTGATAAAAACCACCATGTCTGCGAGGAGATTGCCGATGTCATGATTATGTGCTTACAGATGGCGCAAATCTATGGTGTGAAATGCGTTGGGCAATGGTTGGATTTCAAGATGAACCGTTTGAGTGAGAAACTGAAATAAATGGAACAACTCAAAAATATAACATTGCACTTGGGTGATTGTATGGACGTATTGAAAGATATGCCCGACAAGTCCTTTGACCTTGCAATCGTAGACCCTCCGTATTATTCGGGACCCGAACGCCGAATGTTTTACGGTTGCCGTATTAGCAATATCGGTGTGAAACGGTTATATGAGAAATCAGAAAAATGGGAAGTTCCAACAACAGAATATTTTGATGAATTGCAGCGAGTCGCACAGTATTATATCGTTTGGGGATGTAACTACTTCGACTACATCTTTGCTCCGGGACGGATTGTTTGGGACAAATGTAATGGTTTATCCTCTTTCTCAGATTGTGAGATTGCTGCTACAAATCTGTTTACTTCTGTTAGACTATTTCCATTTATGTGGAATGGTATGATGCAAGGAAAAAGTATGTCAGAGGGACGCATCATGCAAGGTAATAAGAAACTGAACGAGAAAAGAATACATCCAACACAGAAGCCGGTAGCCCTTTATGCGTGGCTATTGACCAAATTTGCAAAAGAAAAGTGGACAATACTTGACACACATCTTGGTAGTGGTAGCATAGCAATCGCCTGTGAGAGTTTAGGCTATTCTTTACTTGGCATAGAAAAAGATGCTCACTATTACACTGCGGCCAGAGAACGGATTATGAAATATCAACAAGAACCGAACCTTTTTAATAATAACAATGAAGATAATCTATAACAACATCATCCCCTTTGAGGGTTTCAAGGCGATAAACCTTTTCGGTGTGCTGTTCGTCCGCAAACATAGCGTAATGACGGCCTCCGACATGAGGCATGAGTGCATCCATACCGCACAGATGCGTGAAATGGCCTATGTGTTCTTCTATGTGTGTTATTTCGTTGAGTGGATCGTCCGGCTCATACAGTATCTTGACAGCCACATGGCATATAGAAACATCAGCTTTGAGCGTGAGGCGTACTCCAATCAGTATCGCACAACTTACCTCGACTATCGCAAACATTATTCTTGGTGGAAGTATCTGACGAAATGAGTAAAAGTAACGGATATTCTTTGGCTGATTTTATTTTCAACCAAATGGAAAAAGATGGGTTTACTGTAAGCAGTGTAACAGGTGCGCCTGGGCATGAAATAGTGACTTTCAAAAATTCAGAAGGTGAAACAAGGACGCTCGAATGTGGCTTTTCTCGTCAGAAGCCAAAGAATTACAGGGTTTACTTCAATCCAAATGATATGAAATTGATTAGACCAAGCATGAATAGTGATGTTTCTGAAAATACGATTACAATAAAAGTAGATTATAACAAATGAAGCAACTTTTATACATAGACCTATTTTGTGGTGCCGGTGGAACATCTACAGGCGTGAACGCAGCTCGTCTGCATGGTGAGCAGTGTGCCGAGGTGATTGCTTGTGTCAATCATGATACAAAGGCGATTGCTTCTCATGCGGCCAATCACCCAAACGCATTGCACTTTACCGAGGACATCAGAACATTGGAACTGACACCACTGTCTGAACACCTCGCCAAGTGTAGAACGGAGAACCCGCATGCCCTTACTGTATTGTGGGCTTCGCTTGAATGTACCAACTTCAGCAAAGCAAAAGGTGGGCAACCTCGTGATGCTGATAGCCGGACACTCGCCGAACATCTGTTTCGATACATTGAGGCACTCAATCCCGACTACATTCAGATAGAAAATGTAGAGGAGTTCATGTCATGGGGTTCTCTTGACGAGAATGGCCGTCCGTTATCAAAAGACCGTGGCCGCTCTTATGTACGTTGGGTGAACAAGGTAAAACGGTATGGATATAACTACGACTTCCGCATTATGAATGCCGCCGACTATGGTGCATACACATCGCGTAAGCGTTTCTTTGGCATCTTTGCGAAGCATGGGCTTCCCATCGTTTTCCCCGAGCCTACTCATAGCAAGACCGGCGGAACAGATTTGTTCGGAGAAACAAAGAAATGGAAGCCTGTGCGTGATGTGCTTGACTTCGAGGACGAGGGCAAATCAATCTTCAACAGAAAAAAGCCTCTGTCTGAAAATACGCTTAAACGCATCTATGTAGGATTGATTAAGTTTGTCGCCGGTGGAAAGTCCGCTTTCATGGTCAAGTATAACAGCGTGAACAAAAAGACAGGAAAGTATGTGCCGCCATCGCTTGACGAACCATGCCCAACGGTTGCTACACAGAGCCGCCTCGCTCTTGCGTCGGTTTCGTTCCTCTCAAAACAATTCGGAGGTACGCCGGAGGGAAAGAACATATCCGTGGAAGAACCTGCCGGAACAATCACGACAATAGACCACCACGCATTTATTTCCGTGCATTATGGTAACGGCTTCAATACATCGTGCGACTCTCCTGCGGCTACGCTCACTACAAAGGACAGAATGGCACTCGTATCATGTCATTTCATGGCTAACGAGTATTCCGGCGGCGGTCAAGTTACAAGTATCGAGCAGCCGAACCCTGCTGTCTTGACAAATCCAAAGCAGAAACTCGTGTCATGTAAGCGTTTTCTGATGAACCCTCAGTTTACCTCAAAAGGAGGTTCGGTAGATGCTCCATGCTTTACACTCATTGCCGGAATGGATAAGATGCCACCTTACCTTGTCACGACAAAAGCAGGTGAAGTTGCGATTGCGATATATGAAACAGACTCACCAATGACGGTCAAGATAAAGGAATTTATGGCACTTTACAATATCATTGACATAACGATGCGGATGCTCAAAGAAACAGAGTTGAAGTTGATAATGGGCTTCCCCGAGGACTATGTGCTGATAGGTACACAGGCCGACAAAAAGAAATTCATCGGAAATGCAGTTGAGGTAAATATGGCTCGCTCCTGGTGCGAGGCTCTATGTGCAGAAATCGAGAAACATCATCATAAAAACGTTGCGTAACAATGAACAAACGACAATTCTTTGAAAAGGTTGCTCTCATGCGCGAGTCGCAAAAAGAGTATTTCCGCACCCGGTCGCATGATGCCCTGCGCAAGTCTAAGGCTCTCGAGGCCGAGATAGACGCGGAGATTAAGCGTGTACGCGATTTAGGCTACACAGAACCGCAACAACCAAATTTATTCTCTCCCACAACTTAACGTGGGTTTACCAATCATCCTAACTAATTTTGCCAATGATGAAAAGTATATTGTCAAACTCTCGCAAGCACGACATATCATTCGATGCCTCCGGACAGATTGATATATCAGCCCACGTTGCCCGGAAACTATCACTGTCCGTTGGCGATGTGATAGACATTGCGTATGAGTATGGCGAACTCTACCTCTATGTCAAACTACGTGCCGGCCAATATACAGGTCGGCACATAGGACGTGTATGGGCTACGGCTCACGGAAAAGGCACGTTCCGCACCTGCTCCAAGAAGTTGGCAAGGGCTGTCCTTTCCGGTGCCGAAGTAAAGGGAACTCGTTTGCGTTGTCCCTGCGGCATGGAGGTTATACGCGACAACATTAAGTACATCACAATCATATACCGCTGCTCGCTATGATTAAAGATATAAAATACTCCGGCTATTCTGCCCAACCGTCCGACTACGAATGTCATGACGGCGAACTTGCCACATCGCTAAACCTCATAAGCGAGGACAGCCAACTGAAACCTATTTTTCAGCCGATACCTACATCTATTGGCCTGTCAGCATCACAAAAGGCTGTATATATTCACGAAACTTCCTCATACAAGCATTATATCCTGTTGGAGGGAAAGAGTGTCAGTTGGATTAACAGTACAACGGAAAGCGGCAGTACACAAACTCCAACATTGTTAGCCTCATTCTCCGGCAACGATATTTATCAGTTCAGCTCAATAGGTAACACACTACTTATTCTTTGCTCTGACGGTATGCACTATTTCCTTTGGAAAGGTGATACAGCAGGTTATCTCAACCTTGGCACCGCAATGCCGGAATGCTCGCTTTCATTCGGATTACAGGCCGATATGAAACGAACTGATGAATTTGAAATATCTTATAGCATCCATAAGAATAACATATACTCAGAGTTCGATGATACTCAGAAAACAAGTATCACAAATCAAGTGTTGGCTAAGATTAACAAGTTCATCGCTGAGGAGTCTACACAAAAAGGTAAATTCATATTTCCTTTTTTTGTTCGTTACGCTTATAGACTTTATGACGGCTCTCTGACAAGGCACTCCGCGCCAATACTCATGATATGCAGCTCCGAGAACACGCCTCGCGTATTTTGGTTTAATCTGCATGGCAAAGATGACACATACACATCCGCTAAACTTCGTGTTGTTGCGCCGGTCCACAGTCTTGACTATGCGCTTAAGTCTGACTTAAACAGCCTAAAGAATTGGAGCGACATTATTAAATCTGTCGACATCTTCATATCAGCCCCGATATACACTTACGACCAAAATGGCCAGTGCGAGAAGTTTATCAATGGCGGCGAGGATTTATCAAGTTTCAGTGTATGCAAACACAACAATCAAACTGCAAGTAAAGCGACATATCCTTTGCGCTATCAGTATAACAACTTCGGCAAACTCTATGCCTTTACATTTACCCCGGACGCATTGGACTCTCGTCCTGGTGGTGTGTTGGTAACACCAAAACGGAGTGCGGATGCAGTTAAGGAGGATATTCGTAATTGTTCACAGTTCTATTTCCTGCATAGCATCCGTGTGGAGGAACTGAAAACAGATCGCACACTAATTCCTGTCAAAGAGGATTATCTGCAGTCGCTCGTTACGCGCGAAGTAATGACAGATGATTATGACAGCCATGACAAAATAATACCTCATCAGGCTTTCGCATATAACTCCCGCCTCAATCTCTCCGGCGTGAAGAAACAACTGTTCCAAGGCTTTGACGGATATTCGCTCTTTAACTATTCTGACGGCTATGTTGCTCGGTGGTCAAATGCAGAACCAACAGTTGCGGATTTTACATTCAGTGTTATGGTTGCCGTCTATATTAAGCAGGATGGCAGGGACATCATCGTGTATGGCAATGCTGGTATCTGCGGAAATGAGGCTCCGCTCCTGTTCTTTTACTACCCGAATATCAATGCCTACAAGGCCGTGATTATTCGCAACAATTATTTTGACTCTCCCCACCTTGTTATTCCTTTGGAGCCTCACGGATTTCTCAACGGCTCATTTTATTTCGGAGGATGGGAAGAGCCAAGTGGCGTTTCGCAGAGCCGACCTCCACAATCATCTATTGCCGACAGGACAATAGATGTGTTCAACAAGGTCTACACATCAGAGGTAAACAATCCATACCTCTTTCCTTTGCTTGGAATTAACACCGTAGGAACCGGGCGTATAATGGCTATCTCGACGGCTGCAAAAGCCCTTTCAGAGGGTCAGTTCGGCCAATTTCCTCTTTATGCGTTTACCGATGAGGGCGTTTGGGCATTGGAAGTATCTTCCACAGGTTCATATTCAGCAAAGCAACCTATAACGCGCGATGTTATTCTCGAAAACACCGAACCGCTGCAGATGGATAGTGCTGTGCTGTTTGCTACAGACCGAGGCATCATGCTTATATCCGGATCACAGACGCAGTGTATCACCGACACAATCAATGCCCTGCAGCCTTTCAATGTGTTGCAGCTCCCCGGAATGGAGAAACTACACACCATGCTTGGGCATGAGGCCGACACCTGTCTGCCGACCACAGCTTTTTTAGATTTCATTTCCGACTGCGGAATGCTCTATGACTATGTGCATCAGCGTGTGATTGTTTATAATCCAAATTACACCTACGCTTATGTTTACTCTTTGAAGTCAAAGGAATGGGGCATGATGTATTCTACTATTGAGGCCGGCATAAATTCATACCCAGAGGCTCTGGCCGTAGACCACAACGGCGCATTGCTGAATTTCTCTGCAATGGACGGTGAGTCGACAAAAGGACTTATGGTTTCTCGTCCTATCAAACTTGAAACGCCGGATGTTCTCAAGACAATGGACACGGTTATACAGCGCGGCCACTTCCAAAAGGGACACGTTCAGTCTGTCCTCTACGGCTCTCGCGACCTCTATAATTGGCATTTGGTATGGTCGAGCAAAGACCACTACCTGCGAGGTTTCCGTGGCACTCCCTACAAGTATTTCCGTATCGCGTTGCTCTGCAATCTTTCTCCCGATGAGAGTATCTTCGGGGCTTCTCTGCAGTTCACGCCACGATTGACCAATCAACCAAGATAAGACATACATAGGTAGAATTAGTATTAGGTAAAAAGATTGTAAAAAGAGAGCCGGGGCGCGTGATGCGTCTCGGCTCTCGTCCTTGTCGGGTAGTTCCGGGTTGCCCCGGATAGGTAAATCTTAAAATGGGTGCGATGGTCGCCTCAACACACCTGTGCGGCTGTTCTTGACACTGTTTATTTCCTCCTGGGCTTCGAGTGCCTTGTCGAGCCAATTTCGCGCGGCTTCGGGGTGCGTGATGCTTAGCCAATCATAAATCACACGATAAACCATAAACTCATGGATGAGTTTGTTAAGCAGGTGGAGAGTGGTGCGTGACATCGTGACCGGTACTTTCATGACTATCTTGTAGTCTGTCGGTGCCCACATACGGTCGTCGATTTCTTCATCTTCCTCCGGCTCCTGCTTGGTGTATGGATAAAGCATTTCAACGGCTGCGGCGTGGACTACACCGAGTATGCGGTTCACACGGTCGACATTTCCCTCTTCGCCAATTTCAACAAGGGTGTGCTGTGCGTGTCGGATTTCCGGGGAGTCCTCTCCCCAGACATGGCCCTCGATATAGGCGTAGTTCTTGATGTCGTACAGCAGTTCATCACGTTTGAATGTCAATGTGACCTTCTTAGTGGCCTTACTGCTCCCTGCATCGCTGTTGTAGCAGTCCTCGCTGCATCCGATATGGTACATGGCTTAATCAGTATAAGTTGGACGTGTGGGTCTTTCCCTCTTATAGAGGGCTTGTTTGGCTCTGTCGAGGGCATCAGTGGCGAGGTTGGCGTAGCTCTGTGCATCTTCCTTGTTGGTGATTACAAACCATTCGGAAAGGGTACGGTCTACGATATACTCGTGGAGCATACCGCCGAGGCTGTCGCAAGCCGAGTTGTTGAAGTTTGATGGCAGAAGGAATGAAAGCTGCAACTTGTCTCCGTCCTCCACGGCCTTGTTGATGCGGTTGTTGGAGGTCGAGCCGTCCTCATGCAGGTACTCGCCGAGTTCCACCTTCAGATGCGAAAAAGCATTGCTGATGGAGCGGAGTATCTGATAGGCGTGTTCATCGTCCTCACTCGCTTGCATATAGGCCGTGGAACGATAGTCCTTGCCCTCTGCGTTCCGCGCTTGGCCGGTGAGGTGCGATTTGTTCATCACATCAAACTTGATTTCCTTCGACTCAAGCGTTACTGTAATGGTCTTTTTCTGTTCCATTGTGATGTAAGTTTATAAATTAGTCATTGTAGGTGGGGCGTGTCGGCTTTTTCTTATATACGGCCTTGCGGTGTATGTCGTCAAGCAGCGTGGCCGCCTTGTCTGCATAGTCACCGGCTTCAGTTTTGTTCGTATAGACATACCACTTGGCCACTATGTTATGCACAAAGAAACTGCGGAGGCTGAGTTTCATGCTTGGCAGTAATGCCTCATCAAAGGACTTTGACACATCAAGTCTCAACTCATAATGCGGTTTCACGATTGGGGGCAAAGCATTGGGGCTGGGTTGTATCGGAATTTCCGGGTCATTCGGCTTTATGATGATGCCGTTTACCATGCCCTCAAAAGTTACAAGGCCGATAAGTTCTTGGCAGATGTCGGCTCGGCTTTCCTCCCAAAATCTTTCAAGGTGGTTCTCGTCCTCGTCTACTGTTGATATGCGGTGCAGGGCGTTCTCGTCATTGTCCATCTTCCCACCTGTGTAGGCCGTGGTAACGGCGATTTCCTGCATCACATCGTCCTTATTGATTGATAGTGTTATCTCCATATTAAAAACTGAATATAGAATAAGTAATACCGACACCGACATACGGCTGAAAGCCTTTTGAACCGTAGCCATATCCGGCGGTTATTCCTATATGCCATCGTTTGGGAGGCTTCCATTCCCTTTTGGTGATGATGGTTGTTGGTGCGAATACTCTCACGCTGTCGAGCCGTGGGTCTATCGGTCCACTTACCCATGCCTCGTATGTACTGTCGGCATAGTGGCGTTGAACAACGGGAAGTTCTACGATTGTACTGTCCTCGCAACATCGAGGTTCACCCCCTGCGCCGGTGCCATATGGCAAAGTCTTGATGGTGCCTGCATGAATGGTATCCTCACGAATGATGTCATTGTCCCCACGTGGTCGCGGCTCGCCTCCTGACCCTCCACCGATGAAACGATAAGTCGGCAGAGTATAAAGGTGTGTGCCTAACGCCAACTCCGACTGCGGCATAGGTGCGCGGTACGGTATGGTGTCCACGGTCGTTTCTTTTGTTTCCACAACGGTTCCGGGAGGCTTCTCCGTGCGGTCTTTGCCGATGAAGTAACCGACAAAGAATGTTACAAGTCCTGCAAGGGCTGCAAGCACATAATGTTTTGCTTTCATGACGATTGATTTTTAGAGTTTGAGACCGTCTGCAGTTGGTTCAATCTTTGAACCTGTAGAGGGGTCTTTACTTGAAGGATAGGGATTGTCGCTGTTAAGTCGTTTCAAATCCATACCAAGCCACATAACGCCCTCTTGTAGTTTGGTGATGGAAAGACTACGCTCACGCGAAGCAGGCAATTCCTTAACTCTTTGGATAATCTCGTCAATGTCCTTTCTCAGTTGCTTGTTAGCAACAATTTCTTCTTCTCTGTTCATGACTTAATACTGTTGATGTATTGAATGATTGAATTAACGTGCAAGTTTGTAATGGCTTTCTTTCCATCCTCCGAAAGCAGAAATTTCACCTCCTCCTCATTGTCTTGGAAAAGGTTCTCTGTGAGCACTGCCGGGCAAATAGTGTCGCGTGTCATGGCAAGCGATTGAACCCAATACTTTTCGGCAGGAACACTGCGGTTGCCCATAAGTCCCATTGCCGTGGCGTTCTCTGTGAAGATTTGTGCCAGGCGTTTGGAGTTGGCCGATGCGTTCTTGCTGATGAATACAGAGAAGCCGGAGGCCGTATACCATTGGCCATCTGAGCCGGCGGCATTGTTGTGTATCGACACAAGCACCACATTCTTTGAACCGAGTTTGCGCGCCCATGCGTTGGCTTTACGCACACGTTCTTTGAGTGGTGTGTCGGTGGTTTCCGGCGTAAGGAGTAATGCGTCTATACCACGGAGCGACAACTCTCTGCTGACGCGCTGTGCTATCTCACGGCAATAGCGGTATTCTTTCAGCCGCTTGTCGGGGCTGCATTTCCCGGGCGTGTCCTCGCCGTGGCCGTTGTCAATCAAGACTTTTATTTTTCCCATTGTCATTGGATTTGTCAGTTTCTGACTCTGTGTTGCTATCTTCAAGCAAATTTTCCTTGCCTACAAGTTTGAAGAAGTTCCACTTTTTTTTGATACCCTTGTACTCAAGGTAATTATTGACGCATGAGTTCAATTCAATGCCGTAGATAATAAACAGCATGGCCATACTCACAACCGGCGCACCGATTGTTATTCCGAAAGTCCTACTGCATACCTCAGCGAGTGTAACCCAACAGAGGTAATCCACCATCTTATTGAACGTCCTGCGCCATGCTCGCGAGGGACGGATGTCCTCTTTACGAGCTTTGGCCGCGAGGAGGCCGAAACGGAGGTCTACCATCACCAACACCATGCCAAGCATGAGCCAAGGGGCAAGGTGCCCGTAGAACCCGGAAAGTGCCATCCCTAATGCGGCCATTGTAGCCGAGAAAAGATTGTTGGTTTCGTTCATGCCGTCTGATTAGATTAAGGGTGCTACAAAACCTGCAAGGCATCCAATGGCTGCTCCGGCCATGTCTGCGGCGATGTCCGGCCAACTCCAAGTGTTTCCGTGCGCCTTGCTGTCGCCGTATTCCTTACCCAAACCACACGCCGTTGCTCCTAAAAAACCTGCCACGCAGGACGGTAACGGAAGCGCACAGGTGTAGGCTACTACTAAGGCGATAACTACCGCCACGATTGCGCAGACGATAATGTGCTGCATTTTGTCTTTTGCTATCTTCATATTGTATATAAATTTTTGAGTTTGATGCAAAGGTAGCCTGTACTTGTCGTTGCTTCTCTTTATCTTTTGAGTTACAAAAAACGCCCGGCCTCACGGTCGAGCGTTCTTTTTCATGTATATATGTGGTCTAATCTAACATCCGAATGTCTTTGGGTCGAGGTTGTCCTTTTCTTTCCAACCTGCAGCCCATGTGTCAATAACGTGCTGTGAACCAAGTTTGCTGAAAGCGGCAAACTCTTCTTCGCTCACAAAGGTGTAATAGATTGGCTGGCCGTCTGCGTCCTCGTTGATTTTGACTTTAAGAGGATAAGACTCGTTTGTGAGTTTCTCTATCATCATAAAGTTGCGTTGGTTTTCGTCAGAGAGCCATATACGTAGGCCGTTCCATATAAAGCCATTGATGATAGTCTCATGTGTATGCTCATTGATGGCCTCAACTAACACGGCCTTAACTTCTTCCCATGTGGGTTTATGGTCGAAGATGTGGCGATATTCATAAGTGCCTCCGTGCTCATCTGTGTATAGTCCGTAAAAGAGCGTAAAAGTCCTGCGGCCTACCTGTTGTAAGCCGTCCTGCCGTACTGATGTGCCATATACCTTGTTCATAGTACGGCAAAGTTACTGCCTATATGCGTTACTGCTTCTTTATCTTTTGACTATCACGTGAACTTTGGTATTGTCTTTCCGTCATAGTAGTCCATGACTATTGTCGTTTCAAACGGAAATCCGTCCTCTAAGTCGCTGATTTGGTCAAGGATATTCTGCATTTCCTTACTTGCAGTGAAAAACTTGTTGAATATGCCATCGTCAACGTTTCTGAAGCTGACAAGGTAGCGTCCCTCTCCGTGTGCCGTGGTGAGGTCTGCTTCATAATCGTGTATCTCGATAGGTCTGTTCGCGATACTGCGGATAGGTACTACCTTACCGGGAAAACGCTTCTTACCGTCCTCCGGCTTATAGGCTATGCCTAACTCTCCGAATTTCTTCATATATTTATGTGTTAGTTTATAATACAAATGCTTGCAATCGGCATGACAGGCCATGCCCTTGAATGAGCCGATAAGTTCTTGCCGCCGTTTGCGAGATTTTACTTCCGACAAATGACGAGCGGCCTTTTTCTTTGTAGCTTTCTCAGTCTTGAATGAGTACCATAAAAAACGAAACCGAGGTAATCTATCCCCTCGGTTATCGGTCTTATCGCTTCGGTATTCTTTACGGTCAACCCCAATTTGGCAACTTCCGAATGGTATATGTCGCGCAGTTTCCATAGTTGCCTTTTCTCTGCTCCCCACATGGCCGCATCGTCCATATATCTTTGGTAAAGATACCTAACCTCGCCGTCCTCTGCTATATATTTAGGAACATGGCAGCACATCACATGGTCAACCGGCGACAAATAGAGGTTGGCGAAACATTGACTTGACCGCAAGCCTTTTGACAGTCCTCTCGGCATTAAAGTGATGAAGTTATCAAGGAAGCCCAACACAACAAGGTCTGCAATATACAGCCTTATAACGGATTTCATTCCCTCTTGCTCGATATTGTCGTAATAGCCTTGTATGTCGTTCTGATAATAATCCTGCATCAACTCCGGCACGGCATTGTAATCATCTACTATGCGATGAAATAGCCAGTGCATACCACGGCCTTTGATACTTGCGGCTGTGTTCGTGATGAGAGTGGGATTAACATACTTCTCCACGACTACCATTATCACATGGCATCCGATACGGTGATATACTCTCGGAGCTTGAACAATCCGCACCTTTGGGCCATCATCGACAATCATTTCTCTGATGTTCTCCGGGCGTATTCTAAATGTACCGTCTTGGAGTTCTTTTTTTAGTCGGGCAAGGAGTTGTCGCTTGTCGCGTTGCCCTTTTGCAGGGTCAAGTTTAGAGTAATATTTTTCGCGTTGTTGGGCGGTTTCCAAATGACTGATTACATAATCAAAACCCTCAGACAAATTCTCGTCCGAGATAATCTCGTCTAATAAGCTACTGATTGGGAAACCTGCACGTTTCAACGCCGCAGGAAGATTGGAGCATTCCTGCGGTATCAAATCGTATTTGATGTTATGGGCAGTTACTGCGTCCATTGTCATTTGTTTTGTGGCCTTCCGGTCCCGTGGGGGTCGCCGTAGCGACACCCCACATTAAGGTTATCGTCATTTTTCGGCTTTCCAAAACTCTCCAATGTTTTCAAGATTGGAAAAGAATTGCTGTTGCCGAGGCTCAAACCCTTCGAGGAGTGCTTTGGCAATCTCGTTGCCGTGCAGGGTCACACGATTTTAACCTTAGTAAGTTCAGACGCGCGCCGTAGTTCGTGTTCGAGTTCGAGCAAGCGTTATTCGCATTCGCATAAGCGAGGCCGCTATTCGCATTCGAATTGTTGCCCGACCGCAAAACCACGCGGCTGTGAGGGTTTTCCGCCTTGGAGTAAATCCGCTGCAAAATTACTAAAATATCATGAAAAATCAGCATATTGCCGTATGAAACAAATATAAAAAACTCGCTTCGCGAGAAAAATAAGGTGCAGCAGCCGGGGATAAACCCACGGCTCTGCACCAAACGAAAAGGACGAGCGGCGAAATGTCGCGCTACGAGAGAACGATTAGTCGTCCACGGAAGGCCAGACGCGCGCCGTAGACCGTGTACGAGTACGAGCAAGCGTAATGCGCATACGCACAAGCGAGGCCGCTATTCGCACCCGAACTGCTGCCCGACCGCGAAACCACGCGGCTGCGCGAATGTGTGTACCACCAACCGGCGCAAAATGCCACAATGTATTGGCTTGTGTCGCCGATTGTTCGTGATGGTAATATATCACACTTAGCACCATGAACAAGGCGAACAATGCAGTTGCCGCCGCCGGATGTCAGACATTGCACGGTACGTTCTTCTCCAGTGATAGGATTGAATATGTGCGCAACGCCGTCAATCGGGAATGATGATACCTCAACGCCTTTGTTTTTGAAGAACTCTTTGAACGAGGTTACATTGAGTGCAAGGTTATCTAACCATTCCGAGTCACAGCCAACATATCCTTTAATGCCGAGTATGGAGTTAAACACGTTGCCGCTGCTCTGTGTGTCTGCCATACCGATGTTATCGGCTTGATTGAGTAGACCGTCATGCGTTCCTCTACCGACAATGCTTTGCTCATCGCTGTGTCCGTTCAAAGCCCACCACAGGATTGATGTTTCCTTGTGTTGCTCATAGTCCTGGAGTTGATACCCCTTGCCTCTGAGCCTTGCAAGGTTTTGGAAATCTTTCATGCAGTAGTTGATTGTGCCGGTCGGCAACTCTACAGCGTTACCATCATCGTCATAAAGCCAATTAGGATTTATGGTAGATGTGCCTGTGCCTTTGCGCGAGCGTCCACTGCTTATGCTTCGCGGCATACCGAGTCCGTCAATAGTAATCGGATATGTGCCGAACACTGAACCGTCCTCTATCTGTTCGTTGAGGGCTTTCGGGGTTTTAATCTCCGTCCATTCCGGCTCGATGGCTTCGAGGCTGTCACTGTCTACAACATGAACCTCGCTATTGTCAAGGTCTTTGAATGTAGTAAAATAGAACCATTTTGCGCCCTGCGGAACTTTCTCGTAGATGTAGTTGCCGATTGTAAAATCAAAGTTCGTATTGCTTACGGCCATTTGGAACACTCCAACGACTTTTCCGTCTGCATCTGTGAACACACAGCCCATTGTCTGATTGTTCATGCCCGGCCAACGTACTTGCTTCATACCGTCTACATCTACACGGTATACATTGACATTAGAACCTTGCCCGAGTAGGTCTGCGACATTCATGCCGTTTGTGGTGTCTGCATCTACATATACACCTTGACTATCGGAATACAGTAGGTCTGCGAGGCGGTATATCTTTCTCACGTTGGCCGTTGAGAGAGGTTCATTGTCGCAGCTCGACCATATATAGTATTTGTCTTGGTTCTTGTAGTCGCTCACGCCTTTATACCAACCATGACCGAGTAGGTGCATGATGTCATAACCGGCACCTGCTACATCTGCAAGGTCAATTTCGCTGCCGTCAAGCATGAAATTGAAGTTGGCACGGCTCAATCTGCGCAGTTCAATGCGTTGCAACTTTGCATTGTAGTCAGCACGACACGCCCAAGTGTTTTCAAAGATGCGCAAAGGGTGTCCCGAACGCTTATAGGCGGCTGAGAACAGTGCGCCTGTTAGGTTGTCAAGGTTTCCCCATTTCTCACCCGGCGCATCCACCACATCAGAACATTTCACGATAGAGAACTGAGAGTTGTAGAGGTCAAGAGCCGGGAAGTAGGCTTTGAGGCTGTTAAGACCGGCTACTCCGTTTTCGTCCTCATCCTCTATCAGTTCTGACAATATCCAACGGCCTGTAAGGCCGGAGCATTGTTTTCCTATGCCCTCAACATTCTTGTCGGCTGCGATGTCGTTTCCATATTCATCGAGGCCGTAGGCATTGGTTGCTTTCAAAGAGCGCAGGATTTCAACGCTGGCCGTGATATTCACATCGCGTAGTCCGATACTTTTAATCTGTCCGGCCTCGTCAACGATGTTCTTAATCATTGTCATTGCGTCAATCTTTGGGCTACCGCTAATCATGAGTTTTGTTATATTGCTCAATCCTGCAATAGTCAGACCGCCGGGATATGACAGGTTGGGAAGATTGACAAGAGAAAGTTCCGTCATGGTGTCGGGCAATTCCAACACGCTGATAGGAGCTGTTTCTGCAATAAGGCAGTTTTGCAGCGGCGAATTTCCGGCTCTGATTATCTCTATTCGTGGGCAACTGCTCGCGTCAATGCTCGCAACGGTTGTGTTGCGTGTGTCGAGTTCACGCAGGAACGGCAATTGCCCGAGAGGAAGAGAACTGATAGGGACGGCGGCACCGATTGATACATCCTGTCTGCTTTCGCTTCCGATGATAATCTTCTCAGCAAGTTTCATTACTTGGAAGTTGAAACTGCTGTCAAGGCTTATCTCGCTCAAGTCTATCTCTTTGATGCGGTCTGCTTGATAGATGTAGAGCAAGGCATACTCTGTGTGGCTGAACTTTGTAAAGTAATGCTCTTGTCCTGCTTCGAGGAACACTACCTCGTCAAGTTGGCCGCTTGCATCATGGCCTACACCGAAATAGCCGGTCATGGCGGCAACGATACGGATACGCGCGTTACTGCTTGCACATGATGTACGGCCACTCAACACACCACTGAAGAATTGGCCGGTCTGATAGTAACCGTCACGGATGCGCCAACGCTGTTCGATGAACTGCGGCAGGGCTGTAAGTCCCAAGCCTTGCAGAGCATAGAAGTAAATATCATCACTCGTGCCTACACTCTCGATGTACTTACGTTCGCCGTCAAAGGACGATATGAGTTTCTTCCAAAACTTCAGACGCTTTTCAACGAAGAAGTATTGTGCGCCCTCCGGGGAGAACGGCACCATGTCCACACCGTCCACATTGGTCTTTGCAGAGCGCATGGCGGCTGCAACAGTTCCGAGTGAAAGTTGCTGACTTCCGCTGTGTGTTGCGTCAAGATAAACAGTTGGAACGATGGCCACATTGTTGAACAGGATTGAACCATAACCTGCGTATGGATTGACATAGTTGTCGTCAGTCATGCGGTTGGGGTCTGCTTCGGGATCTACGGTGCAACCGCCGTCATTGTCCTTGCCGTTACAGGTGTCGCAGTCATATACCTTGTTGAGATACATTCTCACGGCGTGTTCGGCAGAATAGACACCGTTGGTAACACTCTGGCCGTCCTCCAAAAACCACATAGGCTGCATATTCTTGGCGCGTTGGTCGGTGGCTGCAAGATAATCGGTGAACAATGTATAGGCGTACAGGCTCTGCGGCGATACGTATTGCCACAGATTGTTTCTCCAATTCGCCATCTTTGTGGTGTTCTCGATTATCTGCCAACGGTTTTCTTTACCTTCTACGGATGCAATCATGTCGCAGTCGTGGCAGAACCTCAACATTCTGTAAAGTTCGTATGGAACTTTGCGACCGTATGCAAGGTCAATCTGCAATTGGTCGTCGTCTACCATGCATTCAAAGTATTGCGTCCACTTCGGGAATGTGTCGGCAGACACATCACCGCTATTGACGAGTTTCTGAACCCATGAGGATTTATCGGCCTCCATCTTCATCATATCGTCAACGCTCGATACTCCTTTCCACCAGCAGAAACCTTGATAAGAGAGCAACTCAAAGCCGGTAACAGGGTTAAGGACATCGCCGGTAACTACCCATTTCCCGCCTACTTGTTTCATTGAGCCGGTACTGCGCTGCCATGCTGTACCATTATGGCGCATGATGAGATAGTCACGACCGCAGTATTGGCTCAACAGGTAGATGCTATCTGTGTCTAAACCGTCTGTTGTCTTGAAACGTGCCTCAATTTGCGAGAGTGTTTCATTGCGATTACCGAAGAACTCTATGAAATCACCATAGTTCAAGCAGCCTTTATTATAGCCGGGTGTGTCTTTGAAACCGAGTGCAAGTTGTTCTCCCTTATCCTCTTTCCAATTGCCTTTCGCATGAAACCATGCGTCTGTCAGTTGTTCGTTTGTGGCACGGAAAGCAGCAATAGGATGGTTCTTGGTCGAGTGGTCCATTTGACATCCCTCTATATGCAGGTCGCCTTTGGTGAATGTTCCGTCATAGGCTCTTTGGGCAGGTGTCTGATATGCGCTGCCCATTGCCTTAAACGTGTTGTTCATCATGTCGCATACGCCGCAATCGTTTGCGTTGCTGCTGTCTGAAAAGTCTACCTTGACGGTAATAATCTGAACGGGGATTGCATTAGGTTGAACAAGTACATAGTTCTTGGCGGCAAGTGCAATGGCCTTCCGTCCGAGTTCGGTGTCCTCGTTTGGATTGAGCAGCGTGATAACAATCTTGTCCGCTTTATTGACGGGCTTGTTGAGATAGAAACGGTCATTTTTAATTGGTCGTTTCGCCGATGTAGTTCCTTGTCTGCGCCACTGTACGTTGGTGGCCATGAAGTTCAACTCTGGGTGCTGAGGGTTGAAGTAGAACAGGGTGCAGGTGAATTTGGTAGACGTGTTGGTATCACTGTCAAATTCATCAAACACTTTCTGCGGAGCCACCACAACATAATACGGCATACCCTTTGCTTTGAGTTTGTCGAGGCTCGGACGGTTTAGTGTGTCAAGCACATCTTCGCTTTCAAACTCGGCCATCATTGCAGTTACATTGGTTTGTTTTGCAAGATAGTTGTTAAAGGCTTGCGACCACTCATAGTAACTCTCGTATGCCATGATGTAGTAGAGATACAGGTCGCCCTGCGTACCGTCAAACATGATGGGCTTGTTCTGCGAGATTGCGTTCTGTCCTGGTATATAACCCAAACAAGCGACCTCCTCACCGTTGAGGTACATCTTAATGGTGGAGTATTTTTCATTACCACGCTCGTATGCCCGGCTCGCAGGTTCTACAACTACTGCCATAGTGATTTGCTCCTTGCTTCGGAACTTGCGCTCCTGTCGCTGATGTTTTACACCTTTAGAGCAATATATGCCGGCCACGTTTCCTTTGACATAGAAGCCGGTGCCGGTGGCAGGGTCGTAACAGTGCATGAGCAAGGCGTCTTTATCCTTGATATTGTCAGTGGCAAAGGAAAATTGCACAGCGTTTCCTGCGCTCTCGTTAGTCTGCTTGGAGTAAGGATAGTATGGGATTGTGGCTTTCATGTTCTCGGCAATGCGCAGAGAATTTTGCCCAAGGTACTGAACAAAACCGTTAGTACGCCAATTTGCGCCGGTTACAGACATCGTAACATTGTTGTCTTTGATGGTCTTGTCCACATCCGCATTGGTTCGTAGTGCGAAGTCGTAGGCAAAAGCTGCGCCACCTTTCAGTTGCACATCTATTGCACTTCCATCGACCGTAACATTGATTGTGTGGCTTTGGCCTCTGTGTTTCTTACCATTGGCCTCTGTCCACGTTCCTTCTGCAACAAATTCGATGTTGTCGCCATTGGTATAGCCCTGTATTTGATACTTTACTTGGTAGGTTGAGGAAGATGCAGCATTGAATGTCTGTATCGTTTCTCCGTTGGCTTTGACTGATACCTGCGTATTGCCACTGATACTTGCAGCGGTGTACGCGGCTACCTGCAATATGGCTGTATCGTATAGCGCAACAGTGCCATTCAGTTCTTCGTCATAGGTATTTGCATCGTATCGGATTGACACAATAGGCTCTGTGGACTTAGAACTATCTATGCACATTATTGAGGTATAGACATAGTTGCCGGTAACCTTTGCCTGTGGTGCATAGCCATGTATGCGGAGCAAATATGAGCCATGCTGCATTTTTTCGCCGCCGCCGAGTACGTTGGTAGGATTTATGCTGATGTCCTGCGAGAATGTCTTTTGGATGTTGGCTCTGCCGAGTTCCTTCCATTCTCCATCCCACAGAATTTCAATGATAGCATCTATACCGCCTCCTGCTCCTCCGAGGGTGTTGCGCGGAAAGATGTAGAAACTATTAAGAGTTGTCATACCTGCACCGGTAGAAATACGACATTCATTCAGTGCCTTGGATATTTCAACAGTAACATCAACGCAGTTCACGCTTACATCAACACGGCGCACGTTGCTTTCTTGGTCTTTTACGGCAACGATGAAGCTGCGCTGCCCGGCACCGTCAAACCAATCTGTGAAGTCTACTGAGAACTTGAAATCTTGTAGTGAGGCAGAACTGCGCTCGTTGGTGAGAATTTCTGTCTTGAGCAATACGCCGGTATTAGCATCACTGACTGATATTTCGGTAATGTTGTTTACGACTTCTTCCTCGCCAATGCGCGTAACGCTTCGGGCTGCAAATCGTCCGATTATCTTGCCTCCTGCTGCGCCGTAAATTGTCTGACTCTCAAAGCGCACTGCGAATGAGGTTGCATCTGTGCTGCCTCCTCCACCGCCGAGAGGTACGGTAATGGGACTGCCTATTGGCTTTCTCTTTGCATTTACAGGCTGATAGGTTTTGGAATTACCGTCCTCGCTGAAACTTTCCTCGAAGTCTACTATCATGCGCTCGTATGCGCCGCCGGTACTGAATGCGTCTTTACCTCCCTCGGTCGGCACATCGTTTGCCTCAAGGTCATTGCCACCACCACCGAAATCTTTCCATGCTTCGGAATTATCGGCACTTGCCTTGTCAAGTAGTTGCTTTGCTTCCCATACGTGTTCACCGGCATTAACGCAGTAAGTAATAACAAGGCCGTCCTTAAAATAGTCAATACCCTTGCTCTCACACAACTTGAGCAAGGCTGCAACAGCACTCAGCAAAGAGTATTCGCTACTTCCTGTCTGTTCCTTGCAAAGTTCGTTGATGTTGAGTATAGTTTCCTCTCCTGCGCTTTGACCGGCTACATCAAGCCAATTGTCAAGGTTGGAATAACTATCGGCATCTTCGCTAAGTCCGATATATTGGAATGTTCGCCAACCTTTGGAACTTGCTGCAAAAGTGATTTGAACACCGATGCTGACTGCTCCCTTAGCAATAGCATACTCAATGGCACTCTGCTTTGTGTCGTATGTCGGTGGATTGGTCGGCAATTCATCACCGTTGGCAAGTCGAGCGGCGGTTACATTGTAGCAGTTTCCTACAGATGAACCGTTACCAAACGCTTTCCAATTTTCATCGGAACCTATGCCGTTGTCGGGGTCGTTTCCTATAAATTGCAATGACTTCCAACCGTTTTCCGTGTCGAGGTATGTTACAACGCTACCGGGCTTAATCACTTCTGTTACGCTGTCAAGCAGCGTAACGACATCCGTAAATGTCATGCTGCCGGTACTCTCAAACAATTCGTTGATGTTTACAAACGTGGTAATTGAGAATGCCTTTTTGAGTAACGCTATATTTTCTGCATTTGCTTTACCCTTGTTACCGGGATATGCGGTGTTATAGGTTTCGCCAAGTGCAAGGTCAGTGCCGATAACAACCATGCGGCTACCACTCCAACGATAGGTTTTATTGGTAGAACGGTCTACGTAGACTTTATCATCTTGTGGCATACGGCCATTGATAGAAAAGTCACCGTAGTTTTCTGCTCCTATCCAATTATTGGCATACTGTGGAGGTATGGTATTCTTGGCACACGCAACAAATGTCCTTGACGTGGTGTTGAACATGACAAGAACTTCACCTGTCAATGAAGCGGCATTTATTGTAGATACTTCGACAAAACCGTCAAACTCTTTGACATCATCCATTGCCCCGGGGATAAAACGGGTTGGAATATGGCCGTTCTCATCTATCGGGGCAATACCATTAGGCGCACCAATGCTATCAGTAATAGCCTTGATTGCGGCTGCGTTCTTCGATATAGATGTGTCGTGGCCGTCTACTCTTACTTTGAGGGTTGCGATGTTGCCGGTGTTGGTGTTGATGCTGTTTCCGAGTGTGGTCTGCTGTGTCTTGATACCGCTGATTTCGGTGTCGTGGGCATCAACGCGCTTTTCAAGATTTTCATGCTGGCCGCGCAGGGTAGACAATTCGTCTCTGAGGTTGTCTACTTGCTCGTTGTCCACTACAATCTCATAGAGTTTGTCGATAGGTTCGCACACCCAATCACCGCCACTGCCGACATACATTCTGAACAGTGCCTTTCCCTGTTGGACGGTGAGTCCGAGGTCTGCAATGTCCTTATCCGAGGCTGACACTCCGGCAAACCAACCATCATGTGGTTGGGGATAAGCTTCGCGCAAAGCAGCAACGGTAGCAAACAGTCCTTTGTTTACCCCTTTGATGTTCTTCGCTTCAAGCCAACCCTCAACAACCAAGTCGTGGCCTATTCGGGCATTACCTTGTACGTTGGCATCGCCTCCGGCTGACACATTGCGCCCAACCGCAACATCACCATCTATTTGTTTTGTTGGAATTGAACTCATTGTAATGCTGTTTTAGATATTTCGGAGAGTGCCGATGACTTCTCGGCCTCGCCCAATGTGAGTAATACTAATGACGCTGCGGCATACACCACGCCTGTATAACAGCGTTCACAGATGTCTATGCCATCGTCCTTATCTATCTTCGGGTAAGGAAGATATTGCGCACGGCGAACGTATGCGCTCTCACTCTTGCATGAGTAGAACTCTAACGCTCTTCCCTCTGGCCGCACTGAGATTACACATACCGGCTTCTGTGCGGTGCCGCGCAATGCTTTGATGCGCTGACGCTGCAACTCATATTCCGGTTCGGTGGTGCTTATGGCCGTGAAAACAGCTCGCTCCCAATCGCTCATTTCAAAAACGATTAGGCGCATGAAGTCCTGCGGCAACAACACCCAACCGCTTTCAAGGTCACCCCAATACACGGCATCGCCGAAGTTGTGACCCTGCTCCAACAGATATGTCGGAGCGTTGGTATGCACTCTGACAACTGCTTCCAAAATCTTGCTTCTGATTATATCATCAAGGGCAAGTGTGTCTATATCGTCAGTCTGCAACAACTGTTCGCTCGTCATGTTTTGGTCGAGGCATACGCGGACATCGCGCATTACATCGTGAATGTTATATACCATAGCGTCTATGAGATTTATTCTTCTGCTTCAGTAGTTTCTCCCTCTACCTCATCACCACCTTTCAAGGTGTCGAACTTGGCACCTACGAACACGACACCATGTTCAGATGCTGCTCGCTGTGCGGCATCGTATGATCGTACCTTGTAGGAGGCGATGTTGAATTGCTCTTGCAGATATGCCTGTGCGTCCTGTAAGCAACTAACCTCTACTTTGCTGAGGCCGTCAGCCGCTTCCGTATCATCGGAAACTTGCTCGGCTTGCTGCTCGTCATTTGTTGGATTTTCAACGGTTTCAGTACCGGCTTCGGCAGGAGACTGTGTTTCTTCCTGCTCCTTGGATACAGGAGTTTCGGCAGGCTGAGGAGTAGCCGGTGATGCGTGTGTCGACCCCGGTTCTTCGGGGACTTGCTGACGTGGCTGTTGAGGCTTCACCTTTTTGGTTTTGGTAGGCTTGGCAGGTTCGGCAATCTCTGTCTTGCGCAACAGGACGATACGTCCCTCCTTGTAGTATTTGCTTTGCTCAATCACTTTCTGAATGAAAGGACTGTCCGTTGTGTACTCGGCAGGGGTAACGCCGTAGGAGGTTAATGCGCCGCCGGTGAAGTGTACTCTTACGGTGGCTGCTCCTGCTTTAATCTGTGCGACCCAATCCACAAGTCGGGGCGCGCCATAAGTTCTTTTTTCCATTGTGTTATATGGTTTTATATTGTTCAAATAAAAATGTGGCGGTAAGGCGTTGGCCGCCCTCCGCCACATTCACGTTTAATCCATAATGCAGACTTACTCTGCGATGATTTCGCCGGTGAACTCACTCCAACCGCCTGTTTCTCCCTTGTACTGCCACATCTGACCGTTCTGTGCAGATGCGTTGATACCCGGACAATCAACAGTCAACAGGTAGACACGTCCTTCTACGAGGTCATCGTCTGCGGGGGCTTCCTCGCTGTCCCAAATGGTATAAGTGGTAGCACCGGCATTTGCCTTGTCGCCCTCACCGTCAATCCAAATGTGACAAGCACCCTTGAGGCCGAGGCCGTCCCATACTACAATGCCCTTGCGAGTTGCTTCTTCGCCCTCAACACGGTCGTTGAACTCGTGCTGCTGCGAATAGATGTAGTGGACGAGGCGGTCTTCTCCGATAAGCGCGCCGGAGTTAGACCAACCGAGCGTGTCAAGGGTAGGCTCACGCTTAATGTCGATGTCGCCGAACACGGTGTGAATACTTGTCACCGTCCAACCTACGGGGTTGGTCTTGGTGATAATCTGTATCTCCTTGTGCTTGCTGAAGTCGATGCACTGAAGTTCCTCAAGCAGGTTCTTACCTGCAAGCAAGAGGGCGGTCTTAGGCACATCTTCGCCGGTGAAATACATCTTGGCAAGGGCGATGAGTTTCTCGTATGTCCACGTTCCTGTATGCTGAAGCTCGCGCTTGAACTGCCAACGGATACCCTCAGTGAAGTAAACCATCTGCTCGCCGAGCTTGGGAACCTTGACAGGAAGCTTGCCCTTGTGACCTGCCCACAGAGTGCGGTTGCCGGCACGCTTGAAGTTGAGGATGGCCTGTTCTGCGATGAGGCTCTGCGTGAAAGGAATGTGCTTCTTCTGCGCCTCGAAGTAGTCGGAAACGACTTGGTTCATGCCGCGCTTCTGAAGATACACGATAGAGGGACGAGGAACGATGAGGTCGGGGTCTACTTCCTTCTGCGTCTCATACATCGCGTTGGCAAGGAGTTTCACCTTGCTACCGGCAGGAATGGCAGGTGTGGTGCAGAATGCGTCAGAGGCATTTGCTTTGGGACCATTGACGGCACGAACAACAGGGTTGTCGCTGGTGGTGTCGCGGCCTGTTACAAAGAGCATGAGGCACTTTCCGGGCGTAACGGTCTGACCGTCCTGCGTGTAGCCGTCTACATCGGGGACAAGGAGCGTGTGATAATCACGAGGAATGCTTTGGTCGCTCGCATTGAGAGGGAGAACAAACTGCGCTGCGTTACCCTTGGCGACGGCGGTGTCCGTTGTGAGGGTGCTGCGCTGCTCGTCAATCATGAAGTGTTCAACTTCTGGGCTGTTTACCTTGACTTTCTTTGCTTTGAGCATAAGCGACATAAGGGCGGTGTCCTCGCTCTGAAAGCGGAACAGTTGCTCGTCAATGTCGGTTTCTACAAGGTTGCCCGGTGCAATACCTCCTGTTGCTCCTGCAACAGTGCTGACGGTGGTTGATTGACCCGGTGCTTGGGATTGTACCCCTGCTGAACCGGGAGAGGTGGGAACTGCTGCTCCCGAACCTACGATTACGGTTTCTTCTGCTGCCATAGTTTGTAAAATTTTATGATGATAAAATGTTATTTATCTGTTGATACTATATTGCCTGGTTTAATGCCGCCGGTGGCCGATGCGAGATTGCCTACAGTTGTAGCGCATCCCGGTAGTTGGGTTTGCAATCCTGCACTTCCTTTGGTAGGACGCTTAGGCTTATCTACGAATTTGATATGCTCTCCCATTATCGTGCCTCGTCTGCAATGTCAAAGATTGAGTCTTTCTTACGAGATGGCGCAGGGGCATTGTTCGCGCCGGCAAGTGTCGGAGTACCGTCACCACGCTTTGGCTTGCGCAGTTGCGCCTCGGCCTTGGCGTTCTTGCCACGAATTTCCCCCTCCTCGCTTGCAGCCGCCATGTCTGCATCATGATTGATGGCTTTGAGTACCATGTCGATTGTCTCGGGCTTAATGATACCGATAACAGCATCATTCGTTATCTCCTTAATCAAATCGGCGGCTTCGTCAATCTGCTCATCGGTGAGGCCGAGTTCCTGCTGCTTCTGTTCAAGCATGGAGAGTGTGGCTGTCATATTCTTCTGCCATTCTTCTTCCAAACCTTTCTGTTTGGCCATGCGGTCGACATACTCCTTGTTGCTTGCTGCAAACTCGTCCATCTTGGCAGGGTCGTCAAGCATTTCTTTAACACCGTCAATACCGATGCGGTTAATGAGCGATGCCCAAGGGTCTTTGCCCTGCGCCATGTCTGTTATGAACTGTGCGCTTCGAGGGTCGTTAGTGAACATATCCGTCAACTTGCTCTCACGCTCCTTGTAACCCGACAACTGCTTGTCATATTCGTCATAATCGTCATTGATTTGACCGAATAAGGCTTCATCATCGGCATACTCCCGGTCGGGATATTTCTTTTTCAGTCGTTCACCGAATTGGTCACGTCTGCTCTTAACTTGCTTTTCCTCAGCCATAATTTTAATTTGTGGTAAGATTTTCAAATTTATATGGGCAAAGTTAAGTTGAGAAAGTCGGTTATCATCGTTATCTTTTGAGTTGCATTTAGTACCTTTGTAAGGAGTTAAACCCTTAAAGTGCAGCGCAATGAAGTCTTTCGGAAGTGTCTTGTCCTTTACTCGCGAGCGAAATGCGGCGTTGCTAAAGGCATATCGTGAACAAATAAGTGCAGTAAAATTTGTTCGTTTGAACGAAATTGGTGAGAAAATTGTAAATTCTCCTGCTCCACGGTTTTGGGTGTCGGAGGAGAGGGCTGCTGCTGTCGTGTCAGCTATCATGCGAGGGAAGCCTGTATTGGAAACAATGCGTCCGACAAAACGTGAAATGTTTGAGGAGATACATCGCCGTGTCGTTGCACTGAAGGAGGCACATCCCGATTGGCATCTGTGTCAGTTGGTCTTTAAGGTCGTTAATTCTCCTGCACCAAAATTCTACATGGAGGCTTCATCAGCACTTGAGAGGTTGTTCAAAATAAGAAATGGGTGGTATGACTACGGCAAAGGAAATCGCAATCTCTGATATTTTAACTGAAAATAATAGGCGAAATGCAGAAGTCTATGCAAAATTTAATCCAATAACCGGCGAAGGTTCTATTGGAGAAAGGAAGCGTGTAGTCATAGGAGATTTTTCGATTTCTGTTCAGTATCTTCCTGTGGAGATGCTTCAAATACCACTTGTACGAGCGATAATTGAACTTGGCTCTATTGATAAATTTCTGTTCCAAATTAAACAGGAAGAATATGGAGAAGATGAATCGTTCAGTGCAGAGGAGTATTATTTTGAACATGAAGATGAGTGGGATGCTGACAGGCATAAGGTTATTAAGCAGTTTGTCCGATTACGCTGTAAATATGACTTTGCATTTTGGGCTGCTTTATACGTTTTCATTAAGAATAAGGGAGGTGGAGAAGATGTATTATTCCGACTGACAAGACCACAACGTAGGTTTGTGGAAAGATTAGAACGGTTGAGAAAGGCTGGTAAGCCTATACGTCTTATCTTGTTAAAAGCACGTCAATGGGGTGGTTCTACCACGTCACAAATCTATATGGCGTGGTTGCAGTTGATGCACAAAGTAGGCTTAAACTCCCTTATTATTGCACATCAAGGCTCTGGTTCGGACGAGATAAAGGATATGTTCGACCGTATGATTAAGGCTTACCCTGTCGAAATGCTCCATGAGATAGGAGAAACATATAATGAGAACGAGCCAAAATTAGTTGGCGTTGGTAAATCGGGAAGCATTCATCGTGTACCTCAACGAAATTGCAAAATTAAAATTGGTACTGCTGAACGCCCGGATAGTTGTCGTGGTGGAGACTATAATCTCGTACACCTTTCTGAGGTTGGACTATGGAAAGTCACTGACGGAAAGAAGCCGGAGGACATTGTACGCTCTGCTTGTTCAGGAGTTTTGTACAAACCATATACGATGATTGTGTATGAGAGTACGGCCAATGGTACAGGTAACTTCTTCCAAAAGGAATACGATGATGCAAAGGAGGAGAAATCGCAATTTGAGGCGATGTTCGTTTCATGGTTCGACATCGAACAGTATTCTTTGCCGATAGATAATGTAGAAGAGTTTGCAGCTAATTTATATAACAACAGGAACAACGAGAATGTAACATCTAATAGAGAGGAAAGTGGAAAGTACCTTTGGTATTTGTGGCAAATTGGTGCCACATTAGAGGCTATTCATTGGTACATCAATGAACGAAAGAAGTACACAGAGCATGGGTTAATTGCCGCAGAGTTCCCGTCTGACGATGTGGAGGCGTTTGTTAATTCGGGAGCACGTGTGTTCGATAAATATAATGTACACAAGTTGCGGAACACATGTAGGACTCCACGTTACATAGGTGATGTATATGCTTACGGTGACGAGGGAGAGGATGCATTACGAGACCTGCGCTTTAAGGCAGACTCACAAGGTATGCTATGGGTATGGAACTTGCCCGACCAGGTAAACCCTAACGATACTGAAGAAGTAATAAACCGCTACCTTACGGTTGTCGATGTCGGAGGACGCTCAAATAAAGCGGACTGGTCCGTAATTGTCGTATTCGACCGTCTGCTGATGATGGACGGAGGAAAACCGTCTGTCGTGGCTCAATGGTATGGTCACATTGATATGGACTTGTTGGCATGGAAAGCTGCTCAAATAGCAGCATTCTATGATTGCTCTAAACTCGTTATTGAGAGCAATACTCTTGAGACACACGATAGGGAACGTCAAGTAGACGGAGACCAATCGCATTACATATTAAATCAGATTAAGGACGTATATCCCAATCTCTATGCAAGAAAACAATCCGAAGAAGCAATTCTCGAAGGGTTGCCTCTCAACTATGGCTTTCATACTAATGTCAGCACAAAGCCAATGGTTATCTCTACCCTCGTTAAAGTTATCCGTGAGGGAAGTTATATCGAACGTGACGGACGATGTCTTGACGAGTATTTATGCTATGAGAGGAAACAAAACGGTGCATACGGTGCTATCACAGGAAAACATGACGACTTGTTAATGACACGAGCCATTGGTCTGCATATCTGTTTCCGTGAAATGGAACTGCCGCAAGTCGTAACTCGCGGCAGTAGCAATCTCAAATATGTCCCAAAAGTAGTGTCGGCGGCTTCGTTTTAGCATTTAGCGCACTTTGCAAGTTCGATGATGCTTTTCTTGGCGACATTATATTCTTTCTCCATTTCGTCCTTTACACCAGGACTGCCACTTGGTTTGAAAGCAGCAATATCTCCAATAAGCCATTTATCCCAACGGCCTCGGAATGTCATACCTCTATCATCAAGATAGATGTCGGCAATGAGCTTTCCACCCTTTGAGTCATCGGGTTGGTCGGGGTTCTCGTTAATGTAGTCGTATGCAATCTTGTGGTCTTTAAGCCATTTTTCGAGAGCAGCCGTCTTAGGGCGTGTAGTGTAGATAATAATCTTCCACCCTTTTTCGTGTAGTACCTGTGTGCCATCGTCAGCATTCGGTATCATGTCGCCGAATACATCTTTACCTTGAAAACCGTTTGAGTAATCATGGAGCACACCATCAAAGTCGATGCAAATCGTTTTCTTTGTTTTGTTATCTTTCATTGTCGTATGGATTATGTTCTTAAACTATGAAACCTGCGGCTGTTGGCCTTTCATTGCTCCTTGAAGTTGGTTGACGGCATCCATGTTTGCGCCCTGCTGTGCCTGTGCCATAAGTTGCGGAGATACACCCTCGGGGACTTGCCCGGCTTCCAACTGTTCCTTCTGCGATTGGATAGACTGCAACAGTTCGTCCGCAAATGGGAAGTTTCCGGCCTGTAGAAGTTGCTCCAACGATATGGCTTGCTGTTGCCACAACTGCATGAGGAAGTCATTTGCCATTGCTCTGTATGCCGGTGTTGCCGTACTCGGAACAATAGACAGGTCAAACTCAACATCACGAATTTTGCGTGGATCATACTCAACCTGCGCTCCGGCACGACCGGCAATGTTGAACACTCTCTTACTATCGTAGAACTGCTGAATGTTCTTCACATCCTTGTAGGCAGCATCACGCACAAACTCGCTGAAAGTGTCGAGCAAGTCAAGCAATGAGGTGGTGGCGTTCTGCGTCTGCTGATTGTAGAGTGCTGCCGACATACCAGCATAACCGGGCTTTCCTTGAAGCGCACCGTTCACGCCGGATATATCCTCAAAGAATTTCAGTTGCAGGTTCAGTAACTCGTTGATGCCTATATTGGTAGAGTTTGCCTGTACCTGTTGGGGCAGGTCTCGGTGGTTCTTGGATGGGGTGTAGACAATAACACCGTCATGTCTGCTCCACATATCGGCAAAGTCCTCCGGCGACATTCCTTTGGGAATACAGTCGCTTGGTATCATCAGCACACCTTTGGCAGAGGCTCGCATTATCCAATCGTATAGTGTGATGAGGCGGTTGGTGTAACGCTGTTGGTCAATTACATCACTGACGAATGAATGAATTTCGCCATCAATGAATGGGTATGCCTTGAACACGTAAGGGTGGCTCTTATGTTCGTATGGGGTTTCTCCCTCGCTCAGAATGTCGCCAAACGGAGTAAGGTAGTAGAAATACCAAAATGAGTCCATGAACCACTCAGCACGAATAAGAGGAATATCGCTCTTTTCCATACCTGCGGCCAGTCCCTGCATGAGGCGGTTGGCATTTTCTTCAACGACCATTTCTTGGTAATCTTCAAGTTCAATCTTGAAAACATCACCATTGTTGTAGTCGTGGCACCAATACCGTGGCTTCGTTTCTTTTCTCCATACCTCAATAACCCTGCATCGGCTTTCGTCACGAGGAACAAGAAAATCCATTTCGGGAGATTGAGTATATCCGAACTGTTCCCATGCTTGCGTGAATACCGTTCTCTCTCGCGCATTACGATATATCTCAGCCAATTTTGCGTAGTCGCTCGGAGATTTGGCAAATTCATGGCATACATCCTCAAAGCTGACATCATGTATTTCTCCAACACACGAGCAATCCCATGTACGGAAGTCGCGCATATTATTGTCGATAAAGAAATTGTTGGGTTGCACATATTCCGTCCAACAATCTTCCTTATCGTTTAACCGGCCAAACCATTTGCGATGAACAATCATGCCGGAAATAAGAAACTCCTCCATTGTTCGGGCATAGAGTTCCGTCATGCGGTTCAACTGCATATTATACTGAAGAACAGTAGACATTGTTTCGGCCAACTTTTGCTCATCACGGTCTCGCGCGTAACAGGTCGGCTCGGTTGCTTGACTCCTGTACACGCCGATAACATTGCGCACAAGTCGGCGAATGAGGTTATTCTTTAACGGAATGTTGCCCTGCTTCATAATGTACTGCTCCTCGGTCATTTCCTTGCCGTTCACGCACACTATGTCGCTCCATTGGTCACCGTAGTTATAACGCTTGTTCCGCTCTCGCTCACGGCGAAAACGGTACATATTTTGGTATAGTGTCTGCGCTTGGAGTAGGACTTCTGTTGCTCTGCGCATATCGTCACATTGTGACCGTGCGTATGCAATGCTGTCCATTTCCTCAATGCTCGCAGGTTTCACCTTACTTAGTCTATTCAATTTAATAGCCATATCGGGAGGATTATATTAGTGTCGGTGGCAAAGTTAATCACCACCGACACATTTTGAACTTTATCTGTTGAGTTGGCTCGGTTTTGGCTGCATGGCTTGATATTTGGAGTAGAAATCGTTAAGGAGGTCAGTCAGTTCTTTCATGGCTGACTGTTGGCTTTCTACGGTTTCTGCTTGCAATACTTTCACCATGCCGGCGCGATATGAGGTTACGGCAGATGCCACGAGGTTTGCTTCTTCCGGGGTCTTGGAGGTAAGCCACATCTTGGAAATGCGTCCGAGTTGCTTGTCAAGGCTTCCGAAACGCTGATACAGCGTAAAGTCGGGGTCTTGTTGCAGAGCTGCGTGTGCTTGGGCTGCTGCGGCATAGTCTGTTCTCATTAAGGCTCTTGCCTCTTTAGCCTTTTCATCAACGGCCTTGTAACGTGCCTCAAAGTCGGCGTATGCCTCATTTACAGCGGCATCACCTCGGCTATCCAAACGCTCTTTCATCTTGTCCTCAACAACCTTGTGATATTTGTCGAGGCGTTCCTCATCGCCCCACGACCACGGAGCAAGAGGGGTGCCGCGCTTGACCTTGTACTCGGCATATCGCTGTGCCAACTGTTCCGGCGTGAGTTTGCTTGCCTCCTCACCGCTCAATCCAATCTCGTCAAAATACATCTTGTCGATTTGACTCTGCGGTACTTGCAGGACACGCATGACGAATATCGCTGCCTCATGGCTCAATGCCGGGTCGTCACCGCAAGCATCAGTAATGGCCACTGCTGCATCTGTAATGCTCTGTGGGTTCATACCGACACCCGACTGCACCAACAGGTTGATGATGTCATTGATAGCCTCGGCATTCTTGCCTCCGATAAATTTGTTAGCAATAGTGTTGATGTCGCTCGCCAAAGGCATATCCTTACTGAGTTGGTTAAAGTTCCATTCTCCACTTGCTGCCATATTGCCGAAGGCACTCATTACATCTCCGCCGGTCAGACCCTCAACGCTGCCAAAGTATGCGTGCGTGAATGCATCATCCCACATCTTATCCTTTTCATCATCATCGTTACCGAAAATGATGTAAGGCAGATAGGGTCCGAGGTTCCATGCCATTTCAAGAATGAAGCCGAATGTGGCAAGTCGGAGTACATCTTTCTTGATTTGTCTACGGAAACGCTTATTGGCAGAGTCCTCGGCTTTTCCTCGTTCATCGTCTGTGGCCTTGTCCGGGTCTACGTTCCAATCGCGGAGTATCTGCTTTGTCATAAACTCAACGCTCTTGGTTCTCTGTCCGGGAGTAAGGTTGCGTTTGAGGTTACGAACTGCATCAAACTCTTGGCGTGTGTACGACATGGCAGAGTTACGGAATACGGTAAACAGTACACTCAGCCATGAGCGGTCTACCTGCATTGTTGAGAGGAAAGGCGACTCTGAGGACTGCTGTGTCTGATTGAACAAGATAGCGGCATCCTGCTTGGCTCTATCCTCTGCAATGTCAGACGGATAACCCTCGCCTACATATTGCTTCAGTCGGGTTTCGTACATGGCTCTTGCACCAATGGCAACTGTTACAGCATCTACAAAGGCATTAGGTGTCATACCGATGCGCGAGGATATTTCCATAACACGGCTACGCCACATATTCCAATCCATATCGGACTTGAGAAGTCGAGGGTCGCCGCTGATACGGCTGCTCCAACGCTCACGGAATATAGGCAGATTTTCCATGCACCACTTGAAATCCCCGTAAGGATTAGCAATGATCTTGGCTATGGCTCTAATGCTTACCTCAGGAGCGTATGCCGGGGCAGAGAGTAACTGTTTCAATGCCGTGAACATTCTAAAGCTGACCTTTGCTGCGGTTACACCTTTAGCAATGTTGACCGCGCTCTTATCGAGTTTAGCAATGGGCGGACGATACTCACCTGCGGCCATTAGGCACAAGTCGTTAAAGTTCTCCCACAGTTTGCGGCCACCTCCGTACACAGTAGTCATGTTGATAACTTGGTTACGGAAACGCTTATAGGTGCGCAGGGTGTTCAAATCTCTGTTCCATTCTGCGTATGCGCTCCAATGCTCCATCTGCGTAATATGGTCAAGTATCACGCTCAATGCGTCAGCACCTGTAATATCGAGTGCGAGATTGTTCACACGGCGTTTGATGATGCTGCCTGTCTTTGTAGTGATACCGTCCGGCTTGTTGGGCTGATTGACATCTTCCTCTTTGTCTATCCTGGCATTTGCCAATATCTTCAGAGGGAAGTAGTTCTCAATCGCGGCCATTGATGCGCCGAACATACGCTTGTGTGTTTCGTTATACTCGTTGCGAGTGGAAACAAGAAATTCATTCTGCAACCAATCGCCAAGTACCTTGAAACGTGGGTCGAGGAAGTTTTCGATGCTTGTTATATCGTCCTCCGTGATACCCATACGGCGTAATTTCATACGGCCATCTGTCATTTTGTCTACCATGTAGATATATAGCAGGTTGCCTTGTGTCAGTTCATGGTCGCGCATTTCACCACCGTCCCAAAATGAAACGGATGCTTTCGGAAGTTTACGCTCCATTCTGATGATGTCGCCCCATGTCTTTCCTTTGCCAAATAATTCTGCGGCCTTATCATCAAGTTGTGCGAACTTATCCTTGACACCCTGCAACTCTTTGTTGCGGCAATCTACCCAGCCTCTCATGAAGCGGTTCCACAGATAGCCCTCGCCGTTGGCACTCTTGTTTCCAAATACGCGCATTATTTGGTCAAACGTACCGAGAGGAGAGAACAGGAATTGAACAAAACCGTTGTTTGCGACTTTGTCTTTCCAATCATCCTTATGGTGTTCGTTGGTCTGACGACCCTCCATGTCGGAGTTGGCATTGTGGTGTATCTCGTTGATACGTGCTTTTTCTGCCTCGCGGAATGCTTTTGCATTCTCAATGCTTCCTCGCAGGGAGTCTGACAGACGGCCAACAAGGTTGAAGTAAGCCTCAGCTCTTTCAATCTTATTCTTGCGGATTGCATTCTCCGTAGCATCTACAAACTGTTTGTAGGCATCTTCAGTCATGCGCCCGGCATCCTTATCTTCTTTGACAGTTTTCAGTCCGTCACGCAATGCTTTCTCCTCGGCCTTACTGTCGGCAATGTTTTGAACATAGTCGAGAGCCATGTTGAGGCCGGTATATTCTATTGCGGCTTGGTCTGCAATAGTTTGATCGGGGTCGCTCATACGGTTTAGTGCATCTGCTATTCGGTCGTTAATGTCGTCCTCCTTGAGTGACATGGCTTTCTTGACAACCTCCATAGTGCGCTGTCCGTCTACATCGAGTGCGCCCTGCACTTCGACACCTCTTGCATCGACCTTGCTTCCACGAATAGTAAGGAGTTTGCGAAGTGTGGCCTCACCATTACGCAGTTGATTATCAACCATGATGTCCATAATCTTCTGAGTGCTTTCCTTTACAGCAGCATGGCCGACGGAATTTTTTACAGCAGAAATCAATCGCTGCATTTCCCCGGAACTCATGCCGGAGAGATAGCCATTCTGCATCAGTATTCGGGCAAGGTCGGCCACTCGTTTAACGGTGGATTGGTCGAACTGCTTCTGAATGGCCATTGCTCTACGGAGAGAGGTAAGGTTTCCACCAATTGCTTTCATTGCATCATTGCGCAGTGTGAGGTCGCCACTTTGATTGTTGCTCAATCTTATGGCTGCGTTGGTGATACGTTCTTCCAAGCCAACACTTCTGTCATTCCAAATATCGCCGGTCTCATTATCACGGAAACGGACATCGTTTGACAGGCCTAACTCGTTGCGTTTTGCTGCATCACGAGCCATGTCCACATAGTCGCCTTTTGAGCGCAGTTTCTCATGGCTGCGCCACAGAATATAGCGCAACTCATTATCACCGAGTTTTACCCATTTCGGTAGTTTCAGCGAGCCGAGGAACTTGTTGATGGCCTCTAATACCTTTGCTTTGAGTTTCGCCCAAATTCCGCGCTCTGCCTTGGTGAAGTCCTCAAAACCTTTCTCTGACATGCGACCGAACATTTCATCAATAGCCACACGGCGGTGATGCTGATAGTCCTTTCCCGGTTCTCCCATGAAGCGGCGTGTACTTTCTTCGTCTACCTGTTTTTTCAAGTCGTCTTTAAGGTGGTCGTACACCTCATCGCAGAAGGTATCGTAGTTTTCATCGCCTATCATTTCACGCAGTCCCTTGTGGGCTACGACTTCATGGAATACGGTCTCTGCCACATCTTCCACATTTGCATTGTTGGGCAGCACGACAACAACCTCACCTGTGGCAGGGTCATAGAAGCCCTTGCTCTTACGCATACGCGCTTGTTGCTCCGCATTTGCGTTAGTCAGTTCATTGGCATCTGTAACAATGCGTACAGGAGTGCCAAACTTCTTTGAAAGCCTTTCTGCATGGCCTGTCTTGGCATCATTGGAAGTCTGAGCCATTTCCTGCTGATGAGCATTGATGCGCTCTATCTCTTGGTCTGTAACATATTCGGCTTTGCCAAAATCGGAAGCATCGGCAACGGTGCCGGTGGCTTCTTCACTGACGGCAATCCCGAGGCGTTCCAATTCGGAGCGCAACTGCGGCTGCACAACATTGTAAGGTATGGCAATGTCTGTTCCGTCAAGTTGCGCTGCAATCATTTCGGCAACCTCACGGAATGGAACGATGCGTACAGGTCTGTCGTACCGGGTGAGGATAACGCGGCGAGGCTGACCGAGTTCGGCCAACTGTCCGCTTACACTACCGCTATGCCATGAGATTTCACCTACAGCGTCTTTGGCCATCGGTGCGCGGTATCCGCTTGTCAGTTCGCTCTCCGGCACCTCCACCTCTACGGTGACAAGGTTCGGACGGATATAGGCAGATGAGAATTGGTCGTTGAGCACAGTACGCGAGGTATGGGCATACGGATTGTAGGCCACAGTAAGAGTACCCTTGCCAAGTCCTTTGTCAATTACAACATAACCTTGTTCGATACCGTCACGACCTACCTTTGTGCCTTTGATGATTTCCGGGTGTTCCTCGCTCTGTTCCGGCACTCCGAGTTTGATTTCCGGCGTAGACTTGCCGCCCACCTTTGTAGCCATAGGCGAGTAGAGTTTGCCGTCAATCACCTGCATGGTGCGATATGCCTTTACGGTCTTGCCCTCTGCGAACTCTGTCAATATGGCATCATCCTCAACTTCACGGAAACGAATATCACCGTTCTGTGATGCTCCATATTCGCTGCCTGGTTCATAGAGTAGTCCTTCATCATTGGCACTTCTCGTATGGTTGCCCTCCACACGCATAACATCGAGCAGAGTGTTTCCGCCTACTTGCGCCAACAAGTCTTTCAGCCGCTTGTAGTCTTTTCCATCGCTACTTGACATCGGGAAGTCGCCATACAGGATTGCTGACTCACCACCAAATTGGATAACACGCTCACTGATATAACGTGCAACCTCTTTAGGATTGGAGGAAATTTCAGTGAAAGGAGTGTGAATGTTACCGACAATGCGGCCAGCACGAGTGAGTATGAGGAATGAAACCTTTGCACGGTCGCCCATACGGTGGGAGTTTAGGAACTGCGCAACATCACTCGGCATCCGTACCAAAGGCTGTGCCATTGGGTCGTAGTCCGGCGCAAATATCTGTTTATCCAAAGTGTGGACTGTCAGACGGCTTTCGTTTTCGGGAGTACGCTTGTTTCCGACACCTGTATTGTTTGAAGTGTCAAATGTTCCGTACTTGCCTGTCTTGAGATTGATAATAACACCCGAAACAGGGACATCGCACATTCCCTCTATCTTTTGCAGCATCTGAACATCCTGCAAGGAACATTTCAGATTGCCACTCGGATGGTTATGTACGAAATAGACTTGGTCGGGACGGATGCGGTTGTAGGCCAATGATGCGGTAGGAATATCCACCATTGTTGCAGTGAATGTTCCCATTCCAAGTTCTACGACCGTAGGCCGTCCGTCCTTTACATAGACGACAAATGCGTGTTCTTTGGCTGCATCTTCAAGGGCAGAGAAGATAAAGGCAACATCGTCCGCGCTTTCAATCTTCTCACCGCTTGTAAAATTGAACGAACCGTTTTTTGTAAATACACGCTCTACAAGGCTGAACTCTCCGGCTTCGGTGTTCAGTCTACTATTGCGTCCGGCGAGTAGATTATCTCCTTGCCGTTGTATGTCTGCTTCTCGGGTCCCGCTATTGGCAGTTCCGTCTTTGGCTTCTGATACTCCGTAGGCTTCGGGGTTTTCGGAAGTGTAGCCGATTGTTTTTCCGTCTTTGGTTTCATATCTGCTTGCAAAGTTACTGTTTTCTGCTGAATATCGAGCAACAGGCTCGCTTGCAACATCATCACTATCTTCCTCTGTTAGTTCAATGTTGGATGCGGCCTCTACATCTTTATCCATTTCTGCATACTTAGCTTCTTTGGCCTCCATTTCCTGCTTCATCAGTTCCTCGTATTCGGCAAGTTTTTCCTCTGCTTTGGCAAGTGCCTCCGCGTCCTTGAAAGGAACACCGTCACGTGCAGAAATGGATTGCAACTCTGCATTGTTGCGCTCTATGTAACGCTCGGCTGCTTCAATGCGGCCACGGAAATCTTCACCGCTGACAACATCGTTCATGATTTCTGTTACAGCATTCTTCACCTTGTTCTCCTTTACAGGCATGGCTTCGATGCCGAGTTCAAGACATGAGTATGTCATTTTAGCCGGTGCAGTATAGAACAAACTGCCCTGTTGGCTCTTTGTCTCTCTGCTGATTTCTGTATGCACATGGAAGTCGAAGCCTCCAACTGAGATAACTATATCGCTCGTAGCAGGACGCGATGAGTAACCGTCTTTACGTACCTTTTCCTGTAACTCGGCTTTCTTCTTGTTCTGCTCGGTGAAGAAGTCCTCCATTGCATCTATTGAGGGGAACGATAGTTTTCCTACCGTGATGTCACCAATGGTAGCGGCCTCAACTTCTTCAAGATAGGTCTTGTTGGCTGCAATGCGCTGTTCTGCTTCCTTGTTCTGTCCTGCTATCTGACGCTTACGGTTGTGGATATAGGTCTGGTCTGCCTCCCAATTCTTCAGTTGGGCTGTTAGTTTACGAACTTCTTTCTCAATCTGATTTTTCAGCAGGGCATATTCAGAGCCGGAGAGCTGCGCGGTGATGTCGCCGAACAGGTCTTGCTCCTCCTCAAGTGAGCGGTTCTCCATAGAATTATCCATGAGTTGCTTGCCATTCATGATGCTGTCTGCAATAGCACCTTTAGTTTTCAGACGCTGATAGGCCGTCACATCGAGGCTATCCTCAACACCGAAACGAAGTACACGCACCGGCATTCCCCATTCATTGTGCAGGTTTCCCTGTCGCAGGATGCGTCCATTACGCTGGGTGTAGTCCATTGGGCGATTAGGTGCATCGAGGTGGATAAGAGTGTGCAGACGCTCCTGTATGTTCACGCCTGTTCCGAGGGTAAACGTGCTACCCATGACAACGCGAACCTCGCCGGAGTTTACCCGGCTGAAGATGTCGAGTTTCTTGTTTACGGTCATGCCGGATTTCATCACGACAATCTGTTCAGACGGTACACCTGCATCTATGAGTTTCTTTCTGATGTCCTCATAGAGATTGAAGCCGGAGGTCTTGTTCTGATAGTTGTCGGCAAATATGGCCACCGTTCCCTTGTAGTCTTTTGTTTCTTCAAGTGTGCGGAGTGTTTGACGCACGGCCTCGTTGGTCTTACTGTTTGGGTCGTCGTCAGCATCAGCCTGTACGAGTCGTGCATCCACGGCTGCGGCTTTTGCAATACCATACATGACGAGTGGAATGTGGCTGTTCTCTTTCTTCTCCTTGCCGCTCATTTTGTCGTAGGCATCAAGTTCTTCCTTGACGTACTTCATGATTGAACGCAGTGCGCGTGTCTGTGGCAGGAAGATGTCTTGTGCCTTACCACCCTCCATCTGAGGTATTTTGTCGCTCACGCCACCGGCCTCGCGTGTGAGGACAGTGTCAGCGACACCGCTCCATATACGCACAAGCTCGGGGAGGTTCACATATCCGGCAAAGCGGTTGTTCTCCTTATACTTTCCGCTTGTGGTAAACTCTAACATCTGTTGCAGATTGCCGAAGTTGCGGACAAAATCATCAAAGTAGTATATGCCGTAGTCCTTCATCACATCTGCCGGCATGAGGTAGCGCATAAATGTCCATATCTCTGCGGCGGTGTTGCTGATAGGTGTGCCTGTGGCAAATACTACATTCTTGCCGCCTGTTTTTTCAAGCACGGACTGAACTTTGAGGAATACGCCCTGCGATTTCTTGCTATATGAGGGGTCTACACCTTTCACTCCGCGCTGCATGGCAGTGGCAAAGCCGAGGTGCTTATATTCGTGAGCCTCATCGACAAGGACGGCATCAATGCCCATGCTATCGAAATCCTCCACATCGTCAGTGGCACGATCAAGCATTTCTCTTGCCTTTACCTCAGCGTTCTGTCGGGTAACGGCGGCTTTTTTGGCATCCTTTTCTTTCTTCTTGTCGGTGGTGCCACCATTGGCAAGTTGGGCTATCTCGTCACGAAGGTTGTTGATTTCGCGCTCTGCGGAGCGTACAATCATACTCTTTCCGTTCGGGTCGGCCTCTTTCATCTGTTCAAGCACAAGCAGCTTCTCCTCGATTTTGTCTTGGATAAACTGGGTCTGACGCTCGATGCTGTCGGGGATGCGCTCAAATACAGATTGAGGAACAACAATCATGTCCCAATCATTGAACTTGATTTTGGCATAGAAAGCCCTGCGCCCCTCTGCGTTTCGGTCTGCATCTTCAAGGGTCAATACTTTGGCGTTAGGGTATAGTGCCTTTGCACTTGCCACGAATTGGCCGACCGTGGCATTCTGTACCACAATCATGGGCTTTCGTGCAGTACCGAGGCGGCGCATTTCCATTGCCGTGGTGATAAGGGTATAGGTCTTGCCGGTGCCGACCTCATGAGCCAATAATACAGGCTGTGTGGTGGCACGGATAACGGCCTTTGCTTGATGAGGCCGCAGGTGGAAAGGTTTGCCTCCTACCATTGTGGCCGCGCCACCGAAATGCTCGGGTACAAACTCGTCCGGGATAGACTTTGGAACTGAGTTGTTAAATTGCTCATTGTAAATTTCCTCCATACGCATAGACAGCTCGGGGTCTGACTGCATCTGAGTACGCGCCCAATCCTTGAAGTCTTGGCGTATCTCGTCCACCTTTGTAGCACACGCAGTTGTGGCCGCAGGGTCTGTTTCCGTATGAGTGCTGCCGTCATAATCCTTTACGGTCTTACTTACGGTGATAGTCTTGTTGGTGAAGGCTGCTTCAATGAGTTTGTGGCCGGGGATAAATATACCAAGTTTCTCACTACGAACACCCATAGCATCGTTTTTATCTTTGTCGGTGTAGTACGGTTCGTCCATGTACCATGTACCGGCGGCATTCGTCAGCTTTACATCGAGGTCTGTGCGTTCCTTAACATATCGCTCATACAGTTTAGGGTCAATCCACGAAGAACCGATAGTAAACTCTATGAGGTGCGCAGGGATGTTCATTGGCAAAACGGCCTCTAATGCCTTGATGTTTGGTTCATATCCACCTCCTTCGGCTTCATTGGCTTCTCTCGCTTGACGCAGTTTCTCGCGCACGTTGCCACTAAGATATTCGTATGATACCTCAATCTGCCCGGTGGTCGGGTTCTCAAAACCTAAACCACTGCTGATAATCTCCTGCTTAACTTCGGCATTGCTCTTGCCCAACTGAGTGGAAAGATATTCCGGGTCAATACGTCCAAACTTATAGATACTTGCGATAATGCCGTCCTTGACATTCTTCGGGGTAGGTTCGCTCTCTTTCTCTACGACACGGCGGCTGAAGATGTCTGTCTTACCGTAGGTCTTAATCTTTTGGCCGTCCTTGCTTCCTTTCTCTGAATAGGTTTCAAGTGCTACAATGCTTGAAAAGTCCACATCATTGCGAAGCCATGCGAGATTGTTGTTCTTGTTGAGGTTGCCATATCGCTCCACAAAAGTGTCGTAGGCTTTATTCAGCCGGTCAAGTAGTGGCTGCAAACCTGCATCGTCCTCGTGTTCAGTCTGATATTTCAGAACTTCTGCAAGTGCGTCCTTGATTTCTGAATAGTCTTTGAAACACTCCTCTTTGGTGCGCCCCTTGATTTTATTCTTGTTTATAGTGAGAGGAACGGCACGACCCATCCGGGCGACACACAGGTTTCCATCGCTGTCTGTCACCATGCTTCCCTCTTTGACACCCTCACCGAGTGCCTCGTTGATGTGTGAGGTCTGTTCAGTAGGCTTGCTGACGGCCTCCGTTTTCCAATCCATATCGGCCATACGCTGAACCCATGCAGCCATTCTTCCTGATTGGTCAGCCGTGCGAGTGGGGAACAGGCCAATAGATGTAGGACGATAGGTGTCTCCCTGCTCAAAACCAAAGTACATTTCACCTCCCATGTTTTCGGGATGCTCTATGAAGTAGCGGTTGATGAGCATAGGCAGGTCTTTCGTCTTGCCTTTCTCGTCTTCAAAGGATGCCGTTCTTGCCACGGAAACGGTACTTACATCTATGGCGTTCGCACTCTTTCGCCCATTCACACGCTTGCGCACGACAATAATGTCCGATGTAGCAGCAGTACCTCCGAATGTCTGATTGTTCATGCGGAATACTCCTACAACATCTGCGCAGCCTTCCTTGTCGCCCACGAGCCAGTTGCGTAGTTTCTGCGATTTGTCAAGGGTGCCGCTCGATGTTATGAAGATACCGATGCCTCCATCACGGAGTTTGCGCACATTCTTTGCGATGCAGAAGTCGTGGATGTCGCGGAACTTCTTGGAAAGGTCACTGTCGCCACTCTCGTCCATGACATGGAGGCCGGTTACAAATGGCACATTGGTAATGGCAAGGTCTACCGTACAATTTCCGATGCGTGTCTTTTCAAAACCCTGTATCTCCACATTTGCATCCGGGTAGAGCAATGAGAGTATTCCGCCGGTGGTGTCGTCAATCTCCACGGCGTGAATGTCGCTGCGCTTGCTGATGTCCGAGGGCATAAGGCCAATGATATTACCGATACCTGCTGAACCCTCCATGATGTTTCCACCCTTGAAGCCGAGGGCCTTTGCAATATCCCACATGGTATCAATGACAGGGGCAGGAGTGTAATAGGCACTGTTTCGGCTCATAACAGCAGCCTCATATTCCTCGGGGGTAAGCAATTCGCGGAGGCGTTTGTTGATAGGATTGGGTGCCCATGCTTGTCCCTCATTAAAAGCGGCACCAAGTCCACCCCAACCGCTATAACGGCGAAGCACCTCCATTTCTTTAGGTGTGGCCGTTTCGCCGGATGCGAGTAGTTTCTTGGCAAGTTCTATGGCTTCGAGGTTGGCATCAATACGAGCCTTTTCACCTTTGGGAGCATAATCAACGCCACGTTCAGCATGATTGTTGCGAGTGTTCTTAGGTGCAGTTACGCCTCGCTCGCTCTGATGTGGTTGAGATACGCTTCCGCTTCGCTCGGTGTCAGACACAGTATGCTCTCCACCACGTTCAACCATTCTTCCTCCGTCAGTTCGCTCATCTTCATGTTTTGCGCTCTCTCCCAACGGTTCATTAGGTCGCGGTTGCTGTCCCCCTCGCCCTTCTTCTTCGGAGCGAGATTGTACGTTAGATTTCTCATTTTCTTTGGTTTTTGGGGTTACTGATTTGGAATTGTCTGTTTCGGCATCTACGTTGTCGAATAGTCCGCCGAACAAATCGCCGATGGGTTGCTCCGGCGTAACATGAGGCTTCTTCGCTTTTCTGTCTTTTGACACACGCTCTGCCATCTGTACCATATCTTCACCCGGTTGAGGCGTGAGAGGTGTGGCCGGTTGTACGGTTTCCTCCGGCAACAGGTGGCGAATAGACCTGCGTATGTGTGCAAGCAACTCATCGTATGTTACGGCAGGGTCGGCGTAATCATTGCTCGTGAGGAAACGACCACCTTTGCCGGTAGTATTCTCCACGCGGAACATAATGCCCCTTACATAGAGGTCATCGCCATAGATAAGTCTACCGTGTGCCTCTCCTCCTTCTTTGTCGGCAGGGTCTAAGGATATGGAAATATAGAGTTCACGCCCCTCAGCGATTGGGAGGTGTATGGATATGTCACCGCAAGCCGGAGCGATGTTGCCACGCGCTATCTTGCTCGCGAACCCGGCTTTTCCTTTTTTTACCTTATCATTGGGGGCAACGGTCAGTCCGAGGTCGGCGGCAAGTTGCGTACCGAGGCGATGAGCATCTTGCACTGCTTTCCGCTCCGCATTACGCATATAGCCGTATGCCTCGTTGAAGTCCTTGTCTACTTCATCGGCTTCATAATAACCGAGGAGTGCAAGTTGTTTGTTTACTTCATCGAGTTCTTTGTCGATGCTGTGAGAGAGTCTTTCGGCATCTTGCTCAGTTGTTGTAGCTTCGAGTTTACTTTCGACTTCACTTGCAGTAGTCTCTGCTTTGTCGACAATAGTTTCTGTATCTGCTGATGTTTCGTCAGCCTCTTTTTTTCTTTGCTCATTACGTTGGTCTTTAAGTGTTTGAATTATTTGTTCGGTCTGTTGCTGAGATGCCTGTTCATCAACTGTATGCTGTGCTGTGGCGATGATGTCCTTTGCTCCTGGTTTGTCGAAGTTGTAAACATCAAACGCCTTGACGGTCTTGCGGTCGTCCATTTCCTCGTCCCAACCGAGCTGCATAACCTCTTCCATGTTTTGTGCGGCTGCATACAGTGATTTTAGGTGAGGACGCATATCATCGAAAATGTCGGGCAGTTCGTCTTTCATGGCCTCGCAGTAGTCAGAGAACGAGCGCAGACCGCCTTTCATCATTAGATATGTCATGCGTGTACCCATGCGCAGGACTTCTGCGTCCATCTGCTTGGGTTGAGGCTGGCCATAACCTGCTGCTGCTTCCTGCACCATGTCGCCCGACTTTCCGAAATGGTTGCGCAGGTTGTCGCGGAGGCTGTCAAATTCGGCGGCATCCTCATCGCTAATCCATTTGCGTTTTTTCGGTTTCGGCTGCTCTATAGGCTCTACACGGTCGCTCAGTTTGGCTTCACCTTTTGTTTTGAGAGCATCAAACACACCGGGGACATCAACCTTTTTAACGGGTGCTTCGGTAGTTTGTTCCATGTCGGCCATTGACAGTGGAGCCTCATCTGCCACCTCGTCCTCGCTCTTACCTATAATATCCTCGGCAAATGCTTTGGCATCATCGCTACTGCGAAGCATCCAACCGCGAGTTTCACGGTCATACCAACCTTTTAATGCCTTTGCCTTTGAACGTATGGCGGACAATTCCTCTTTAGAAAAATCGCGGTCAAAAGTAACGAGGTAGGTGTCGATGGTCTTTCCCTGCTTGTTGGTGTATGGCTTAGGTTCTACCTTGTAACCTTCCCCCTCTACAACAGGAGCGGATTTTGTGGCAGGGGCATCGTCAGTAACTTTGCTGACGGTGGAGTAGTCCGCAAATGGTTTGGTCTTTCGGTGGCTGCTCTCTACCCACTTGTTGAATTCCTCGATGTTGGTTTCTGAGATACGCAACCCGGGGTGCGTCTGCGCCCAATCTGCATCGTAGTTGGCAAGGTAGGCACTCATGGCCTCGTCCTTGTCGTTGAAGCCAAGCATCACCTTATGCTCATCAAATGAGCCGTCTGTGTTGGTTTGGTCTACGACAAATGCCTTTCGTCCGTCCCATTGGTCCATGTCGGAGTGCAGGAACACATCAATGTGGTCGCCGTCTACTCCCTCTGTACCTTTGATGTAGCCGTAGGTGTTGGCCATTGTGGTCTGCCATTCCTTACCGTCAGCATCCACACCTTTGCGGACGCTTCCTGCCGGGTTCTCAATAGTGATGTCAAACTCGCCAATGGTGATATGGCCTTTCTTGTAGTTCCCTGCCTCTGCCTGTGCAGGTGTCGGCTCGGTGTTTACTTCTGACGCAGCGGCCTTAATAGAGGCTTGAAGTGTCTGCTCTTCCTCTACATCAGCGTGTTGCGTTGCAATTTCTTCCTCTGAAATTTGCTCGTTTGGCAAAGAAGTATTATCTTTGCCATCAGAAATAACAGTGTTTTCGGGAGTAGCAGTGTCATTCCCGTTGCCCACAAGGGTCTTGCCAGTGTCTGTCGTATTGTCGAGGACACTGTTTTTCTTTTCAAACATGGTTAAAAGCCATGTTTTCTTTTTATTATCCCATGTAAGGCGAACAGCGGCTTGGTATTTCTCACTCTCCAACTGTACACGATTTTCCGAACGCTTGGTAACAACCATGTCATTCAGAATGTCTTGCAGATTATTAAGGACTTCGGGGTGATATTTGGCTAATTTGGCAAGGCCATATCCGTCACTATGTCCTGTTCCTTCTTTACCATAAACGAGGTCAATGTCTCCAATCTCTTTATGGTGGAGTGCGCCGACTGCTTCACCACTTTTCTTGTCAAGCAAATAGGCTATTGCCTCTTGGGATTTTCCTTTGAATTGTGTATATATTTCCCCAAATGGACCGATAGCAGGAGTTATTTCATCTGCCAATCCTCCATTTGCTTCAACATCAACTGTTCCTCCGTTGACATTGGTATCTCGTCCTCCTTCAATGCTATTGTCTGAAGTTCCTGCTCCACGCTCGGACGGTTCTGTTCCTGTCGGAGTTTGTTCTCCGTTTGCAGGTGGTTCATTGCCTCGGAGTTCCCCTCCTTGGCCGACTTGATTACGGAGAGCCACATTAGCACCTCCATCTGTGACATTGTTGTTTCCATTCTTTGCAGGTTCATAATCTATTCCTAATACTTGTTTGATAACCTCGGCAAGAGGATATTCCGTTGTGTCGGCTTCCTCAAAGAGAGTAGCGGCCTTTTTGCCTTGTGCAAGGTCGTACATCTGATTGAAATAGGATGCGATAGTGGTCTGCGACATATCGCTCGCCTTATACATTGCCGCCAATTGCAGTGCAAAGTTACTGAAATTATCGGCCGGCATATACTGTTCAAACCTATCATCAAGAGAAATCTGACGCTTGAACGCCTCAACTGCCCTCAATGCCTCATCCAAGTTCTTTGCAGACTCAAATGACGGGTCTTGCATCAATTCATTGTAAGCAATGATTGATGATTGTATTTCGGGGAGCATCTTCCCGGCAAAAGGCGAGTCCATATCGCGGAAAGCCGTTGACAGAATTGCACGCTGTGCTTTGGCCGTTAGCCGGTCAAACATTTCTTCCAACTGCTGTGAGCCTCCTTTGAATACAGCTTGATACAGAACTTTCTGCAAATCGTTCTTGGCTTCGGCTGTAAGATTGCCCTTACTGTCAAAAGCGGACTGAAATTGTGTGTTGCTGATTGCACCTACTTGGTTCATCCACTTTAACACCTCTGTTCCGTTACGGTCCACGAGCTGCCCAAAGGTGGCCTCATCATCGCCGCTACTGAGTAGGCGAGTGGCAAATGAGCGCATACCATCACCAAGTTTCTGCGCTACATTCTTAGGCTTGATACGTTCAATGCCTCCGCTCTCTGTGTCCTGTGCAGTCATTTGTCCTAAGCGTATGGCCTCTGCATCGTCCACATCAAGCATATTGACAAGGACAGGGTGCTGCATGGCGTTGACCGCTTCGGGGTCAATACCAAATTGTTCTGCATTGTCGATGAGGTATTGTTTGTAGGTCTGCTGCTGTTCGGGCAGTTTATTCTCCCACAGGTAACGGAGTGCATCAGAGCGGTTGTTGCCTTGAATGACCTCGCCGCGAGTGTTCACTGTGGGCGCGCCGGTGTACGCTGTTGCGCTGCCGGTGATTTCCTGCGGACGGATACCCTCGGCCATATCTCTTGCGGCATTCATGGAAACGGCCTCTGAGCGGTTCTTGGGCTGTGCCTCCTCGATAAAGAACATCGGGTTACGTTGTCCTTGCATGTGCGAGGGCTGCAACTGCTCGGCCTCAATGACGGCGACACGACCTTTCGGGAGGTCTTTCTGTGAGAATTTGACCTCCACCTCTTTACCAGGCACATTTTGAATAGGCTCTTGACGAGTGAACATCTGACCATTGAAACGGCGCGCGCTGCGCTTCCGGGCGTTCTCGGGAGTATCCATGTGCCATTCGGGAATACCCTCCAACGCTTCACGCTCAAGTCTGGCCGCTTCCTCCCGTGCCTCACGCTCCGCCTTTTCAGCCTCCGCGCGTTCTGCCGCTCTCTTCCGTGCCTCGACCTCCTGCTGGGAACGGATAGCATTTTGACGGTTCTGTTCTACATTCGCCATCTTCTGCCAATGGAGATATTCACTCTCGGCCTTTGCAAGTTCGGCTGAGTTGGCTTTTTTCGATGCGAGGATTTCGGTCGGGGTCTTGCCTTTAGGTTTCTGCTTCTGTGCCTTTTCAAATGCTTTGCGCTTCTCCTCGGCCATAGTATCTGCAATTTCTTTGGCCGTGGCAGCATCACCCTCGCTAAACTCCACAAGGGCATCCCACGCGGTTTCGGGGCTGTCTGCCTGTTCAAAGATAGGTTCTCCCTTTTCATCACGAGGAATACGCTGCAATGGTGTAGGCTCTACTGCTTGTGGTTGTGCCACCTCACTCTGAGGTGCTGCCGCAGGGACAGGAATATTCTCCGCACCAATGTTGCCATCAGTTGGAATAATTACACCGCCATTGTTACCATTTTCAGAAGAATTGGGAACAGGTACAGACGGATTTTCGGTTGTTTCCGCTGTTGTGGGAACACTTTCTGCGGTTTCGGGAACGGTGGTCGGTACTTCTTCTGCAACAGGAGTAGGCGTAACCTTGCGCAACCAAGTGGCAGTAATGTCGCCGAATTGTTCATTATAGGTCACACTCTCGCCGTTGTGGTCTACTGTTACAGCACCGTTGGGCTGTATGTCGCTGACTATGCCTGTGCGACCGGCTGACAGAACTATCTCATCACCTACGGAAAGGTCGTTGCCTTGACTGTCTTTCGGCGTGATGGGTTCTTGCGGCGCGTCCGGCTGATAGTCTGAAAGAATGTTGTCGAGTTCAAACTCTGAAGCATAGTGAAGATGTTGCAGGTCGCCCTCAACATAATACTCATGTTTGCCGTCCTCATCTACATAGCCTGTAAGGACACCGCGCGTTTCGGTGCCATCAGAGTTTCGTATCTTGATTTGGCCGGAGGTGTATTTGGATTGCTCCTCGACAGATGCTTCGGGTGCTTTACCTTGCTCTGATGTCGTTTCAGCCTCATCAACAGAGGCTGCATATTCTTCGTATGAAAGAATGGCTTCGGGTGAAACCATTTCAATCTCACCGGTGGCGAGGTCGCGAATGACAATAGAGTTATCGCTGCGTTCATTGTCAATCATGGTGCCGTCCTCCATCATCACAACACGGCCACTCAATATCTCGACAGGACGGTCTTTGTATTTCATGACGGCACGGCCAATGGGTTTCTGCTCACCACCGGGCTGATGAGGGTCGTAGTCGGGCGCAACCTCTCCACCGTCAAAGCGAGGGTCGATAGGTTCGTTACCAAATTCATCATCAAAAGTTTCCTCGCCGCCGGGCAAACTCTTCTGATTGGTGATGTCCTCAACATCTGCATCCTCAACAGGACGGTCTTTTGCTTTGTCGGGGATAAGTTCATCTATATACTCGTCTATGGCAGTCTGCTCGGCCTGTGTGCGGCGGTTGGCCTCCTTACGGATTGCTGCGTCAATATCCACGCCGTATTTCTCGTTGATGCGGCCACGCATGGCATCGGTTGCGCCGGTTTCCTCAAATTCGCCCATTGCATCCGTTACCTTGCGGAGGATGTTCTGCTGTGCCTCGTCAAATTGCTTGTCGCCGCCACGGAGGTAATTCCGCCGTGCTTCTTCGCAGGTACGGTAAACCTCCACCATGTCCCAACCGTTTTCAGATGCAACGGTGCGGCAAGCCTCCTGTAAACGGTTTTCGAAGTCGGTTGTCTGCTGATAACGCTCGCCAATTTCTATGCTGTTGAGTTCGGTCTGACGGTTGATGCGCTGCAATTCAAGGTCGGCCTCCTTGCGGTTCTTGAATGAGCGAGAGGTTATCACGCCATTTGCACCCTGCGACTCCACGATAAATCCTCCCTTTCCGTCCTCATAGAGTTCACCTTTCATAATGGTGGACATCGGAAGTTTGCGGCCAGTGGCATAGTAATACATCTTGGCTCTCGCTGCCTCACTGACACGTGGGTCTGTTACCATGTCTGTCAGTCGGCTAACGATTTCGGGGGCGTCCTTTGCAATGATGTTTCCCTCGGAAGCATCGCCGGTGCGCTCGGCACTCTCCACAAGGTCGCGCAGGTCGTAACCATAACGCTTCAGCTCGGCCTCCTCGTCCTTTGTCAGTGCCATGTCGCCGTCAGAGGGAGCGTCCATGCGCATACGCAGTCTGCTCTCAAAGTCGAGGCGGTTCTTTGCTCCGTTGGTAGGGCTGTCAAATGATGCTTTAAGGTCGCCGAGAACACCACCGGCACTCTTTAATATGTGTTTGGCCTTGAAACCTACCATCATGGCCATGTTGTCAGTCCACACGTCAAAGCCGTCACGGTCGCCCTCTATCCATTCGGGAACGGAGAAGATTGTACCCTCGGCCATAGTTGCGCCTGTATAGACACCTGCGCGAGTAGCAACCTTGCCAACTGTGCTTGATGTTCCTCTGACGAGTTTGTCGGAAACATTGCCCGACACAGGGCCAAGCCAACCGATAGCACCACCCATCAACAGACCATGACCGAACTGCCCGGCCACTGCCCCGGCGGAATATCCATCGTTGATGTATTTGCCGGTTTCGTCCTGTCCTACGACATGGCCACCGTGTGCAAATTGGTTTTCCATTTCCTTGACACCTTCAAATGTGCCAAAGTTGGAAGCACCGCCGACAACGCCACCGACAATGCGCCCGGTCATGGATGTGGCAAATTGACGAGTGGCGGCATTGGTAACTGCTGCAGTTGCTCCTCGTCCTGCGAGATAACGGCCACCTGCCCACATTGCGCCCTTTGTTGCGGCACTACCTACACCTGCCGACAGCCATGTAGTGGGGTCGAGGGCAAAACCGGCAACGGTGCCGGTTACATCAAGTATCTTGTGGCCGTCCTGTCTGTATTGTTCGTTGGCGGCTTCGTATGCGGCCATGTCGCCGGTCTTTCCGTTGGCAGATGATACTGCAATACCTTTGGATATGTTGGCAATCATATTCATGTCGCCAATCTTGCGCATAAGATACTCAAGATTACCCTTTGGCAGGTTCTTCTCAACGGCAAGGTTATAAAGTCTGAGGTCTGATTGCTGACGAGCAAACTGTTTGGCTTGATTATACAGCACAAGTTCATCCACTCCCGGATTACGGTAGCGGAGCATCTTATAACAATCGTCAATGAGTGCTTTCTGTCCTGCCTCTCCGAGATTGTCCCATGAGTCGTTCATCAGACGGTCGAGGTCGAAGTTCGTCAATTGTGCCACTTGTTTCTTATGAGAGAATAAGGAGGCATTAACATAGTGCATTTCTCGACCACTGTTCAAGAAGGCATCGGTCATTGCATTGCCGGTAGTCTTGTAAACATCATCTGCAGCGCGGTCGCTATCTTTCTTCTGCCGTGCCTCGGCTGCTGACCATGCCTGTTCTGCTGCGTTTTCCCCCTCTGTGGGGTTATGACGCTGCCAAAGAGTTGCCAAACGCTCGTCAAACTCACGTTGCAACCTCTGTTCCTTGTGCCGTTTGCCGTCCTCGGTGTTGTTTTCCCACCACTTATTGTATTCGGTATTGCGTTGGCTCTGCTCAAACATAGAACCAACACGGTCGCCCTGCGTAGTGTAGTAGTGGGTTTCCATCTTGCCGGTTGTCGGGTTGAACTCTCGCTCGCCCATGAATGCACCGGGCTTATTTCCTTTCTTTATGCCCTCTATGCGTTGGTCGAACTGCTGCTTTTGCTGCTTCATGCGAGCATTCATGTCATCAATCTGCATCTGAAATCCCATTTGCTGCATGGGAGTGAGCTTCTGACCTTGTGCCTGTGCAGGTTGTACGGTTGCTTGCTGTGCGGTATTATCAGTTATCGGTTTCACGGTTGAAGCCGTCTGTTGAGGCTGTGCTTTAGTAGGTGCAGGAGGCGGAGCAACCGCACCTATATCCTTTGAGAATGTATCGAAGTCTGGCAACGAGTATGCCTCTTGCATATTCGTGTAGAACCGTCTACGCTTCTCCTCGTCCCTCATATCCTGTTGGAATGTATCAAAGTCGGGAAGAGAGAAATGTTTCAGTCCGTTTTGATACAGTCTGCGTAAATTATCGTTTGGATTAGCCATATTTTGAGATAATGTTTATCGGGTTAATATCCTTTGGGCTTGTCGCCTTTCTCCAAACCTGCAACCTGTCTGATTGCGTTCTGCGTGGCCGGAGAACTTTCCACGTTTGCACCAATGGCAATAAGCATGGCCTCGGTTGTCGGCTCTTTGTAGCCAACAACAAAGCCATTCTGCACAATCGGGTCGCCCTGCACTTGTGAGCGAACATTTGCAGGAAGCGTGTGATAGATACGTGAAACTGTCTGAGCGTTGAGTTTGTCCATAGTCAAAGTAACATTTCCGTTGCCGGAACCGAGGTTGAATGTCATTTGACCCTGCTGCATGGCGTGGGCGGCTTGTTGAGCTGCGATGTTGATGCGCTGCCTTTCAAGTGAAGAACTTACATTGAATTGACGAACACTCTCCTTGAACTGACGCTCCCAACGCTGCCCCTCTTCCTTATGCCATTCGCCTTGACGGTCGAAGTTGGCTTGCCACTGACGCACACGCTCGTCATAGTCTTTGTTACGGAATGCCACATCATCGTCACGGTCTTTTCTACCTGCGTCAAATGCGCGGTCTTGTCGGGCAAGGGTCTGTTCTGTCTGCCATGCCTGTAATCCTCTCTGTTTGTCGGCATCTTTCAACTTGCCGATAGTAAGGGCATAGTTGAGGAATTTATCTGCATCGGCCTCACGCTGCGCCTTTTCCTTGTCAAACCGTTCTTTCGCCTTTGCAGACATACTTTCTTTGGGATTGTACATATTTGGCGCATAGTGGTGTGTGAAAATGAGATTGGCTACAGATTGGGCTGCGTCAGATATTCCGCTGATGATGCCCTCTACCTTTTGACGTCGGCGCAACTTCTTCAGTTCCTCCTCCGACAATGGCTTATACTCAGCCATGCGTTTTTCAAGCTGCGGTATAAGTTCTTCATAACTACTCGCGGTATATTCAGCAGGTATGGAGGTGGATATAGGGACAGAAGTGGTTGTCTTTGTTGTGGTCGTTGTCGAGCCTCCACTTGGAACAACCGGCTGCGTATCGTCCCTGCGCACAACATTGTCGGGTGTTGTGGCCGGTGGAGTAGTTCCACCTGTAGGAGTAACAGTAGTAGGCGGTGTAGTTCCGTCTACGACTGTTGTCCGTGGATCTATGATTGGTTTATTTGGGTCTATCATTGTGTGTAATGTTTTAGAATAATCCTGCCATGTTAGAACCTGCCTGTGCGACACCTTGCACTGCTTGACTGACGGCATTTGCTTTACCTATCTCAATGTTTCTCAGTTTCTCGTTGAGGTCGGACTTCGTCTGCATATATTGACTTTCGATTTGGTCTTTGCGGCGTTCACCATTGACAGCAATTTGCGATGTAGCATCAGCAATTGCTTGATTATTTGCCGCTTTTGTCGCTGCCACACTCTCATCCGTGCCTCCCATAACGGCTTGCGATCCTGCTGCCTGTTGGTTTCGTTGCCGGATATTGTCATTTGTCATTGTGAGGATGCGTTGTGCGTCTGCACGTTGTGTAGCGTCCTCGTTATAGCGGCGGTCATACCAATTCTGATTGTCTTTCATCTCTCCTTCAACAATCCTCTTGGCTTTCTTCATCGCCTTTGAAGCACTGATGCCACCGAAGATGCTTCCTCCGATGCCCAATGCGCCACCTATTGCACTGCCTAATATGCCCATGTCTTGATGTGATTAAAAAGTTATAATTATTGAGCAAAGGTAAACACCTACCTTTGCATCACATCTTTAACTTTTGGATTACATGGCACAAGGACGAAAAACAGGAGGCCGACAGAAAGGTACTCCAAACAAACCAAATCCGCTCAAGGAGCATCTTCGCGCTCAGTCTATGTCATACTTTGAGCCGAAGCCACAGACGAATATAGACGGAAGCCCTCGCACGTTGGAATTTCGTGACAAGGACGGAAATCTCTACAATACCGTTACGTTGAGCGACCCGGACGGCAAACCGCTCATCATTTCTGATTTTGAAATCGACATGATGCAGATGGAGGCCAAAGACCGTGCGGCCATACAAGAGAAGCTGCTGCGTTACCACACGCCGCAGATGCAATCAGTATCTGCCGAGGTGTCGGTCTCGGGCGATGTCACCACCACGATAGAGGAACGACTGAAACAGCTCGCCGCCGAAAACGACAACTAACGCCGTCTATTTTCTTCTACATTTAGACAACAGCCGGGCATTTCGCTCGGCTGTTTCATTCTCGAAATTGTTTCCCCATTTATACCTATTTCTTCCCCAATAATGGGTATTTCTTCCGAAGTTTGGAGGTATTCTTTCCCCAATAATTATTATTTCTTCGGAATAAATGTGTATTTCTTCCGAAGTTATTCCCATTTCTTCCGAAATAATGGGCATAAATTCCATTTTTGAAATTTTACTGAAAATTGGGTGAAAAACAGGGGTCAAAATACCCCTCAAAAATGGCACTTTTCGGGTGTTTTCGGGTCGAAATTCCTTACCCATTTATTATAATAACTTCCGAAGTTATGCCTATTTCTTCCGAAGTTATTGCCATTCTTTCGGAAGTTATCGCTATTTCTTACCCAAACTTCGGAAGAAAAGGGCATTTCTTCCGAAACCTTTCTTTTGATAAAAAGAAATACTAACGTATTTCTAAAAATAAAATATATAACTCTAACGAGTTTTTATTCTCGACGAAGCGCGCGCGTACACACACACGCGAGAGAGAATTTTCTTTTTTTGAGGCTTCGCCTTTTGGCAAGTAGGGGAGAAAGAAAAAAGTTGCGCTCAAAAAGAAAGAGCCACGCCGGATGTTGGCGTGACCCTTGCAGCTAGTTCTTGGCTTCACGAAAATGGTCATGCGAAGCCTTTGCCCTTTTGGTGTTCGTAGATATAGACCTTGCCGTTGTCGCAGTTGACAATTTTGAACTGCACCATTGAGCGGTTTGGAATGTCGGCAGGGAAATGAACGACAAGAGCCTTTGTCACCTCCTCGATGTTGGAATAGCCGATGTCCTCAAAGTTGGCGAGGCACTTGCCTTGAAAGAATGCCGCCGCCCGGATGAGCATCTTCGGCGACAGGCGGAACAATCCCTCGTCCTCCTGCTGTTCATGCTCCATTCGCCGCGAGGTCGCATCACTGAACAGGATAAAGTCAATCACTTTTTCGTTGAGCCTCCATGCCGGGGAGAAGTCGAGCTGCACATATCCGCGTGTCACGGTGTAGCGGTGGGAGTGGTTCATGGCAAAGCCCACCTCGGCCAGAGTTGCGCCGCAGTCGTTCTGTGCCGTTGTCGCCCATGTATGCCGGAACGTGTAAACGCAGTACCAATCCTCCTTTGGCATTCCCATTGACTTGCAGATTTGCTTGATGCCTATGTTGGCGTTGGCGCAGAAGCTGTCAGAGGTGGAGAAGCGGTCGCAGAAGCGAAACAGGCGGTCGGTGTGGTCGCCGGCCTTGTATTTCTCAAACAATGGCTTGATAACCTCCGGCACTCGCATTTCGATGTAAGCCTCATCAGTTCTGCTCTTGGTTGTCTTGGCTCGCTTGTAGTGGATGATGCCACCGTGGTAGTCCTGTTTCCGCAGGTTGAATATGTCGATAGTGTTCATGCCGGCCAAGCATAATGACATCAAGGCCACATCACGGCCTAACTCCGGCAATGGGTCAATCATGCGTGTAGGTGGCAACGGTGCCGAGAAGAACTCCCGGCAAGCCTCGGCGGTGATTGCTTTCTTGTTTGGCCGGTCTGCAGCAGGTATCTTCACCTTGCCCCACGGATTGGTCTTTACCATGATGATGCCGTTGTCGTAGTCGTTCAGTTCATCAATGGCCGCACGGAATATCTGCCGGATGCAGACAGGGTACATTTCCTTTGCCCTCGCGGTGCTGCTCAGTGTTGCAATCCACTTGTTCACGTTTACCGAGGTCAGTTGTGCGAACTTCACCTGTGTTGTCCCAAAGTAACGCTCCATGTGTTGCAGAGCAAGCAGGTAGTTCTTGGCGTTGCGCTCCTGCCCTCGGTCAATCATGCGGTCTATATGCTTCCGGGCGTAGTCCGAGAACGGCATGACCTCCTCTGGGGTAGTGAGGAACTCCACAACCTTAGCACCTGTCCACTGCGATATGTCGTGCCGGTTCAGTCGCTCCTGGTATTCGAGGATTTTCTGCGTACAGAATTGCAGGACATAAGCGTCCGAAATCTCGCCATTGCGTGTCAGTTCACGTTTGGTAAGCATCTTGTCGGTCTTGATGAAAAGGGTCTGACGGCGGTGTGTAACACGGATGTAGACCGAGTAAAAGCCATCCGAGCGAGGCCGTCTTACCACTGCTTTGAATGTAGCCATATCAAATTATATCTTTTTGTTGTGTATATCAGAGTTTTACGAGTGGACAACACGCGGACAACAGCCCTGCGAAAATGGTGCGGATTTTGGACAACATTTTGTTTCATTGGTACACACTATCGTGTTCAAATGAGCAAACCCCTTAAAAATACTTTAGGCGATAAGCCTCTGATTTAGAGAACTTATCGCCTAAGTGACTATTTATAAGGTTCTATCGCCTGTTATTCGATGGCAGCCTGAGCCGCAGCCACGCGTGCAATAGGCACACGGAACGGAGAGCAAGAAACGTAGTTCATGCCCAATTTAGCGCAGAACTTGACAGAAGAAGGCTCGCCGCCGTGCTCACCGCAGATACCCACCTTGAGACCTGCCTTTGTCGAACGGCCTTTCTTTGTACCCATTTCTACGAGCTGTCCTACACCTTCCTGATCGAGCACCTCGAATGGATCTGTCTTGATGATACCCAATTCCTTGTAGTATTTGAGGAACTTAGGAGCGTCGTCGCGAGAGTATCCGAACGTCATCTGAGTCAAGTCGTTTGTTCCGAACGAGAAGAAGTCGGCATATTCGGCAATCTTGTCGGCAACGAGAGCGGCGCGAGGCACCTCAATCATTGTACCAATCTTGTAAGCCACTGATGTACCTCTTTCCGCAAACACTTTTTCCGCTGTGCGACGGATGATTTCGCTCTGCATTTCAAGCTCTTTTACTACACCTACCAATGGCACCATGATTTCCGGATGCACGTCGATGCCTTTTTCCTTGCAGTCGATTGCTGCCTCGATGATGGCGCGGGCCTGCATCTCTGTGATTTCTGGATAAGTGTTGCCAAGACGGCATCCACGGTGACCGAGCATCGGGTTGAACTCTTCAAGAGAGTCGCACTTGCTCTTCACCTCTTCGACGGTGATACCCATCTCGTTTGCCAATTCTTTCTGAGTGACAAGCTGATGAGGCACGAACTCGTGCAATGGTGGGTCGAGCAGACGGATTGTCACGCCGAGACCGTCCATAGCCTCGAAGATTCCTTGGAAGTCGGCACGCTGGATAGGCAACAGTTTGTCAAGAGCTGCACGGCGTCCTTCCTCTGTATTGGCAAGAATCATCTCGCGCATTGCCTTGATACGGTCGCCCTCGAAGAACATATGCTCTGTGCGGCAAAGACCGATACCTTTGGCTCCAAATTTGCGGGCCACGAGAGCATCGCGTGGAGAGTCGGCATTTGTGCGGACATCAACCTTGGTGTATTTCTCAGCAAGGTTCATGATTGCTGCGAAGTCGCCTGAAAGCTCTGCATCGACTGTAGGCACCTGACCGTCGTAAACGTCGCCTGTAGAGCCGTTCAATGAAATCCAATCGCCTTCCTTGTATGTTTTGCCGTCCATGATGACGGTTTTCTCTTTGTAGTCTACCTTGATTTCGCCTGCGCCAGACACACAGCACTTACCCATACCGCGGGCAACTACGGCTGCGTGCGATGTCATACCGCCACGGGCTGTAAGGATACCCTGTGCCACCGACATACCGCGGAGGTCTTCCGGAGATGTCTCGATACGCACCATGATGACTTTTTTCTTCATTTCCGACCATGCCTCTGCATCATCGGCGAAGAATACAATCTGACCGGTAGCGGCACCCGGAGATGCTGGCAAACCTTTAGCCACTGTCTGTGCACGTTTCAAATCGTCCTTGTCAAACACTGGGTGAAGCAATTCATCGAGTTTCTGTGGCTCCATACGGCGGAGCACTGTCTTTTCGTCGATTTCGCCTGCGCGGAGAAGGTCCATCGCGATTTTAACCATAGCGGCACCTGTACGCTTTCCGTTACGAGTCTGGAGCAGCCACAGCTTGTTGTCCTGGATTGTAAACTCGAGGTCCTGCATGTCTTTGAAGTAGTCTTCAAGTTTCTGCTGAGTCTCGATAAGCTCTTTTGCACATTCAGGCATCGACTCTTCCAATGAAGGGTATTTGCTTGCGCGTTCTTCTTCCGAGATGCCCTGGAGAGCAGCCCAGCGGCGTGAGCCTTCGGTTGTGATTTGTTGCGGAGTGCGCACACCGGCAACCACGTCCTCGCCCTGTGCGTTGATAAGGTACTCACCGTTGAAGATGTCCTCGCCGGTAGCGGCGTCGCGGGTGAATGCTACGCCTGTAGCCGACGTGTTGCCCATATTTCCGTAAACCATGGCCTGTACGTTAACTGCCGTACCCCACTCTTCCGGAATCTGGTTCATGCGGCGATACAGGATTGCGCGCTCGTTCATCCAGCTGTCGAACACTGCGTAGATAGCGCCCCACAATTGCTCCCAAGCCGATTCTGGGAAGTCCTTGCCTGTCGACTTCTTCACAGCGGCTTTAAACTTCACAACAAGGCCTTTGAGGTCGTCAACGGTAAGCTCGGTGTCGTTCTTCACGCCCTTCTCTTCCTTAACTTTGTCAAGGATTTCCTCAAACGGATCGATGTCTTGTTTCGACTTCGGCTTCATGCCGAGAACAACGTCGCCATACATCTGCACGAAGCGGCGGTAGCTGTCCCATGCGAAGCGTGGGTTGCCCGACTTCTTGGAGAGAGCCTCCACTACGGTGTCGTTGATACCGAGGTTGAGCACTGTGTCCATCATACCTGGCATCGAAACGCGCGCGCCCGAACGAACGGATACGAGAAGTGGGTTCACTGCGTCGCCAAACGTGTTGCCCGTAAGCTTCTCAATGTGGGCAACAGATTTCTTGACATCTTCTTCCAATATTTTCACAACGGCTTCACGGCCGAGAGTGTTATATTCTGTGCAAACTTCAGTTGTGATTGTAAAGCCCGGAGGAACAGGTACGCCGATGAGGTTCATCTCAGCGAGATTGGCACCCTTGCCGCCAAGCAAGTTCTTCATATCGGCACGGCCTTCTGCCTGGCCATTACCGAAAGTGTAAATCCGTTTCATTAATGAAATTAAGTTTAAGTAATATTATAATTTAAAGTGATTGACAATTCAGTCTTTGCAAATTTAGAAAGAATCTCGTAAATAAGAAAATAATCACATGTTTTTTTATTTATGTTATAGAGCATTGAAATGGAACGGCAAAAAAAACGTACTTTTGCATAAAATTTCATTATATATATGGGAAGGAAACGCAAAGAGCTCCCGGTTGTGGAGAACGTTGAGATAACAGGAGTGGCAGCCGAGGGCAAAAGCATTGCCCGCGTCGACGATATGGTGGTGTTTATACCATACGGGGCACCTGGCGATGTGGTCAACATAAAATTGGACAAGAAGAAGCGCAGCTACGCGGAGGCGCATATCGTTGATATGGTCAAGCCGTCGCCCGACCGCGTGACGCCGGCTTGCGAGCATTTCGGCGTGTGCGGCGGATGCAAGTGGCAGCACATCCCCTACGAAAGTCAGTTGCGCTACAAGCGCGACCAGGTGGTCGACGCTCTGACACGCATCGCAAAGGTGGAGATTCCGGAAGTAAACCCCACGCTCGGGTCAAAAGAAACTTTCTGCTACCGCAACAAGTTGGAATACACATTCTCTTGCAAATGCTGGATCACGTTTGAAGACCTGCGCAGCGGACGCGAGATTGCCGACCGCAACGCTCTGGGATTCCACATCCCGGGCGCGTTCGACAAGGTGCTCGACATCAAAAAATGCTGGCTTCAGGACGATTTGTCAAACCGCATACGCCTGTTCGTGCGCCAATACGCGCTGGCTAAAGGATATGAGTTCTACGACATCAAGGCGCAGCAAGGACTTATGCGCACGCTGATGGTGCGCATCGCAAGCACTGGCGAGGTGATGCTGATTGTGGTGTTCGCACGCCCCGAACAAGAGAAAATCGACGACTTGATGGGCGCCATCGCGGCTGAGTTCCCAGAGATTACATCGCTGCTCTACGTCGTAAACCAGAAAGTGAACGACACCATCGCCGACCAGGAAGTCATCACATATCGCGGACGCGACTACATCAACGAGGAAATGGAGGGACTCCAGTTCCGCATCGGCCCGAAATCATTCTATCAGACCAACTCCCTGCAGGCATACGAGCTCTACAAAGTGGCGCGCCGCATGGCATGCCTCAAGCCCGACGACCTGGTCTACGACCTATACACCGGAACCGGCACAATAGCCAACTTCGTGGCGCGGCAGGTGAAAAAAGTGGTGGGCATCGAATACGTGCCCGAGGCGATTGCCGACGCGAAACTCAACTCTAAAGTCAACGGCATCGACAACACCATCTTCTTTGCCGGCGACATGAAGGACGTGCTCACCGACGGATTCATCGCCGAGCACGGACGTCCCGACGTGATGATCATCGACCCGCCGCGCGCTGGAATGCACGAGGACGTGGTCAACGTGATTCTAAACGCCCGCCCGGAACGCATCGTCTACGTCAGCTGCAACCCGGCGACACAAGCGCGCGACCTCGCCCTCATGGACGAATTCTACCGCGTCGAGGAAGTGCAGCCCGTCGACATGTTCCCCCACACCCACCACGTTGAAAACGTAGTGCGGATGACGCGCAGATAAGCCTCTGCCCTATCACCAAAACAGTCCCGGAGAATCAATGGTTTTCTCCGGGACTGATGTTTTTGTGTCTGATGCGTGGATTAACAATTTGTCGTGGAAACCCGACAGCAGAAATCACCTTTCTTGTTTTTCGCAACGCATACCATATTCTTCAGCAACTACAACAAGTTTTTCTATCGACTTCAACGACCATTGTGTAGAAACAAAAAACTCAACGCCGTCTGCCGATTTCAGACGACGACTCGCATTATTGAAATGGTATCGGCGTTCAAGTTCGCCGTCATCAAGAGTGCCATCGCATAAATCATCAACCTTTGCAATCAAGCCTTTGCAAACCCAAGCCGGGCGAATGATATCATCAACAAAAACAGCCTTGAGTTGGTCGTAGGTATAATCTGGATTCTGCTCAACAAATGTTTTTACAATGAGATATGCAAATTCGTTTTTCGCCACAAAACTTGAGCCATTTAGCGAGAAGCGAGATTTATCTCTCCCACCACTTTTTGACGACATCGTCTTGGAAATCTTAGCAATTCCCGAGTCATCTGCTGCTGAAAGATTCGGCACGATAGGAACTACACTGTCATCTGAATCGTCTTCGCCACATTGCCATATCTGCTTAGCCTTTTCAAACAACCAATTTGCCCTGGCTATTATTCGCTCTTCATTCCAATCCTCACAAAGCAATGCTCGCTTCATTGTAACAAGCCCTTTTGCATATTCATTAAGCCCTCCCTTTTTAGCACTTCCCTTTTTCTTATCATCCCAAGCCTTATTACTAATCGATGTGTTCAGTTTTGTAGGAAGTATTGCTAAATTACCTAATGTTTTAAGCCTGTAGTTTCTATCGCCTTCTGAATATTCAGGAATAACAGGCCATAAATCAGGCTTCCATTTTTTGGGCATAAGATGTTCAAGGGAATAAGACTTCAATCCACGGACAGAAGTCGCACTACTATCATCGCCAAGCCGAGACTCGATAAGATACAAAATGCCTTTAGCGCGCTGATTAACCAAAACACTATTTTGGAAACCATACATTAGTTCACTGTTATTTGGAATAGCAAGAGATAGAGATGCTTCTATATTAGACAAATATTCAAGCAAACCTTCTCCTGTAAGAATTTGGCCATTGATAAGTTGCAGCGAAAACAAATCACTATAGTTGTCGTTCGTTGACCGACAAATGAGTCTTCGCATAATGTATGATTCCAATATTCGGAAGATTTCTTTTCGTTCAGTTTCATCCGTTTGGTTTTTAAGGACAAACAAGACGTATGGTATTAGCGTTGTAGAGTCCAATCCAAATATTATAACATTCAGCCTTTCTATCCCATAGTCTTTCGGCACTTCTTCATCAAGAACCGACGGGGAGATAAATTCTCGATAAAGTTTAGCATAAGACGTGAGGTCTTGCACAAAACCCATCTTTGTGGGATTAGTTAAGGAAAAGTAATCTTTATATTGACCGAAAAGATTTTCAGCGGAACGGAATCTTTGTTTGTCTGCTGACGACATTTTGACATCCGGGTCATTTATTTTTATATGCAGGTAAGCATATAAGAAATTGTCAAAATTCGAACGGCTCAAACGGCCCTGTGCTGTGCGAGAATTCCAATAATCAATAACGTCCTCATCATCCTCAAAAACAGGCTTCCATTTGGAAAGATACTGGTCAACAGAATCCTTTGAGAAAACGTAGTTTTTAAGAAGTTCTCCAGTAGTAAGGCTTACTCCAAGCGAGTTGATTGTGTCAAAGATAACCTGTTCATCTTCATCCTCATTCAGCGATATGCCAACAAATGTAAGTTTGTCACGTATGGCACGGCTTTTATATTTGTCACTGGAAACATTGTCAATAAAATAATTATAAGCATTAGCCAACAGTGTTTTTGACTCAATTTTTGACAACTCCTTTTGCTTCATTATTTCGTTGAAACACTCTCTGTCATAATAGTTGTGGCAAAGGCACAACTCGTCTTCATCGTCAGCGGAGAAAAACATTCTGTCGAAAGCCCGTTCATTTTTCTCTCTGAACAAAAGCACTTTCAAGAACAATGCCAAAGTTGTGAGTCGTTGCTGACCATCAACAATTAGTTGAACATTGGATTTAGACGAACTATTTTGTGGCTTCTGCTTTGAAATAATTGAACCCATAAAATAGTCTTTGCCTGTCGCTGAAATATGCTCCATACTTTCCAAGAATCTTTTCAACAAGTCTTCTTTCCATACATACGACCGCTGAAAAAATGGAATTTCAAGATAGTCCTGACCATTAAAATAAAACGAAATTTGTCGTTTTCCTGCATCCATAATTATAGATTAAAAAGTTCTTTTAGTGTAGTGAAGTAACTATCGGCGGTTCGGTTGCCGATGAAAATTACACGCTCTCGCTTTTGCGGAGTATAATAGTAATTAATTGTATTCATTTTAGAACCTCATTAGCAGTTAATAAAGCTATCTTACATCTTATGTTATGAGCCAAACATTTCAACAAATCAATGTAACACCATGCAAAATTGGTTGCTTCCATTTCCTTGATTGGCAACATCTGATATGCTTTTTCTCCACAACAACTTGCGACTCCAATTAAGCTAACTTCCGTTTTATGGAATTTAATTTCAATGTTTTTACTATTATCGCCATGTAGTCTTCCGACATAAGTTTTTTTACCAGAAAGAATACTTCGAATGTCCGAAACAAGATTATTCATCTTAAACACATCAGATATTGAGCAATAAGTGCTACTGTCAGCACAAATTGACCCAACCACTTGAGCGTCTATATTTTGTAAACTTCTCATTGTATTAAACAGTTTTCTCTGTGGAATTTAAGATATTTGAAATGCTGTTCTTCAATTGTTACTAAACGAATATGACCATCTATACCTAAGATAGTCCGTTCTGACTTTGGAAATTCTTTAGAGAATAATATCCTCCCATTATTGTCAAATGCAATAAATCCCAAATCAAACAACTTGTCATAGTTCGGTGTCAATAACAGTCCATTAAAAACGTCTAATCGTTCTTCATTGCTTGCTGTTCTCCAAGGTTTTATATGTGATGCTATCAAGATGTTTGTAAGTCTGCATCTTGTTATAGAGCACCCTGACCAATATAAAATTAACCGCTCTCGAAACAATCCTTGTCCGATTCGAGATTTTATTATAGCGTTTTTTTCGGTCAGAGTTATTGAATTATCTTGTTGAACTTTCCGCGTTTCGGAAAGTATAGTTTCTTGAATGACTTCTGAATAATTCGAATCTAAGAATTGTTTGTATTTTCTCAATGCAGACTTAAAATTAACCAAGTCTTTTTCGCTCTTATAAATTGTTCGAGAGGACAATGCTCTGCGCTCATCATTTATGATAGTCTGTATTTTGTCTTCGCTCAAATCAACATCTAATTCATACCTCCCTGCCATAAACTTAAGCCAGGAGATATAGTTCGTTCGAGATTTGGTATTTACATTGCCAAATTGAACCATCCAATGATAGAAATCTGATATGTTATCCGAAAAATTCATAATGAATTAGTTATACTAATTTCTCTGTTGTAGCAGCAGCCGAATCCATCTTTGATTCAACATAATTAATGATTTCATCATTTATGTCAAATCAGATGTAGTTGCGTCCAAGTGTTTCACATTCAAAAAGCGTTGTGCCGCTGCCCATAAACATTTCAAGCACATTTCCACCTTCTTCCGCGTAGCGACGAATCATTTGATTTGGAATCTGAGGAGCAAAGTTGCCGTGGTAAACATTTTCATGCTTGCCTCCTTTAGCTCTTGGTCCCATAATCCATAGACTATCTACGTTTATGTCAAGTTCTTTCCATTTGGATTTGTCGAACTTCATTTGAAAAATCAAAAAAATCCCATATAGCACCTGAAGGCGACCAAACCTTGTGCAACTACAAAGGAGTTCTTATTAAAAAGTTACCGGCAAAAACGTGCCGTTATACGTTCATTTCTTTGGTCATTTTCAGAATTTAATGCTTTAAATAATAAAGTTACGTTTTTATTGCGAGAATATGATTAATTTGTGAATAAAATTTTCAATCACACAAACACACACACGCCGTTTTCTGACGTGCAAATTTAATCATTCACACGGGCAGCAATGTTGCCCATCGAAATCAAACTATCCTAACCGTCGCAGCGGGCAGAAAAGCGCCGGATACGGCAAGCAGACGCCCTAAAGATTTGAAGCCGTGCAAGCCGCTGTCTTTCACGGCTTTCCATCACCATTTTCAATCCGCGCACCTCATTTTACACCGATATTTTTTGCCTCTCTGAAATAATATGATTAATTTCGCACACAAAATCTTCATTTGTGCAGTCTGAAGACAAAAAGTAAATATGGTGAAAACAAGAGATAAACTAATCGACATTGCCCGTCAGCTCTTTGCCCACAAGGGCATCGAAAACACGACGATGAACGACATCGCCATCGCCGCCGAGAAGGGACGTCGCACCATCTACACTTATTTCAAAAACAAGCGCGACATCTACAACGCTGTGGTAGAGACTGAAAGCGACAAGGTGCTGAGCAAGCTCAGCGAGATAGCGAAACTTCAGATTCCCGCCGACGAAAAGCTGATGGAATTCATTTTCCAACGCTTTGACGCGATGAAAGACCTCGTGCATCGCAACGGCTCGCTGCGCGCCGGATTTTTCCGCGATGTGCGCAAGGTGGAGCGCGCCCGCAAAGTCACAAGCCCCAAGGAAGTGCACATTCTCGAAACTATACTTCAGGAAGGCGTCGACAGCGGCATTTTCCGCATCAAGCACGTCGACAAGACGGCCATGGTGATGATTCTGTGTCTGCAGGGTCTCGACGTGCCCTACATCCGCGAGAACTTCCGCGAGCTGGGCATAGAGAAAGACAAGCTGCGCGACTATCTGAGTGATTTTATTTTATACGGCATCAAGCAGTGACAGGCGCGTGCCGGACATTTGAATTTTAAATAACAACTTTTTAATTATACAGTTATGAAATTATTGGAAGGAAAAGTTGCACTCATCACAGGTGCAGCAAGAGGTATCGGAAAAGCAATTGCATTGAAGTTCGCTTCTGAGGGTTGCGACATCGCGTTCACCGACCTGGTAATCGACGAAAACGGAAAGAAAACAGAAGAAGAAATAGCAGCTTTCGGCGTAAAGGCTAAAGGTTACGCCTCAAACGCAGCCGACTTCGAGGCTTGCCACAACGTGGTGGCTGAAGTGGTGAAGGACTTCGGCCGTCTCGACATCCTCGTAAACAACGCCGGCATCACAAAAGACGGCTTGATGATGCGTATGTCGGAGGCTCAATGGGACGCTGTGATCGGCGTCAACCTGAAGTCTGCGTTCAACTTCGTTCACGCGGTGACTCCAGTGATGATGCGCCAGCGCACAGGCTCTATCATCAACATGGCATCGGTTGTTGGCGTACACGGCAACGCCGGTCAGGCAAACTACTCTGCATCAAAGGCCGGCATGATCGGCTTGGCTAAGTCGGTGGCTCAGGAGCTCGGCTCTCGCGGCATCCGCGCCAACGCAATCGCTCCTGGCTTCATCATCACCGACATGACTGCCAAACTCTCTGACGAAATCAAGGAAGAATGGTGCAAGAAAATTCCATTGCGCCGCGGCGGCACTCCGGAAGACGTTGCAAACATCGCCACATTCCTCGCTTCCGACATGTCTTCTTACGTGTCGGGACAGGTTATCCAAGTGGACGGCGGCATGAACATGTAGCAGTATCCGAAACCTACGTTATAGAAAAACCGGAACAGCAGTTCCGGTTTTTTTGTTTTGCGCAGACGCCAAGTTTCACTATTTATATGTAAATTTGCGCGATTATTTATCATTCTGAAAAATGGAACACAATCTGTCGAACATCCAATTATACGCCTACGCCTGCCTGATTTTCATCATCATCGGCGTTGTCTGCGGAATTATCAGATGGAATCATATGTGCCGTCCGTTCAACGAAAATGGCGACTTCCACTACCCTGCCCGCCGCCTGGTGTCGTTCTTCTACATCGTCATCGCGCTTGAATTCCCATACGTTCTGAGTCCGATGACTCCCGACTACTGGACATACGTGAAAATTTTCGGCATAATCTTCTATCCCGTCTGTATGACAACCCTGTTCAGCAGCTACTTCTTTCGGAAACGGCTGCGCGACAGCATTCTGCTGAAAACATATCTATTCTCTGCATTTGCATTGCTCCTGTCACTGCTCGCAATAGCTCTGACAATGGGCGGACACGTCCTGACCGACGCCGGAACGCCTCTGATGGCTGCTATGGGCGGCTTCAGCCTGCTGTTCTCAACGCTGTCGGTGCACATCACCAACCAGCTGAAACGCACCATCGACAAATTCAACACCGACAACTACTCAAACGTGGAAGACTTCCCCTACAGATTCGCCCAACTGGTGCTCTACCTGCCGCTCTGCTGGATTGCACTGATGTGGGCTGTATTTGTCTCCGACAGCCGTTGGTGCAAACTCGCCGTCGACCTCATCACGTCGGCAGCGATGATCTACATGCTGTGCATAATCCTGCACCCACAACAGCTGTTTACAAACAAACAGGAGCCCGACCCGGCAAACGACGGCAGCAAGGACACCGCCACGACCGATTCGCCGTCGGAAATAGACGCCATCGGGAACGAAGTGCTGTCGATAATACTCCGCCGCTACCGCGAGCCGCATCTGCAGAAATCGGAAGTGCTGTCGGAAATCCCGAAAGGCAAAGTCAACGCCGCAAGCAAATACATAACCCAACTGGGATACTACAACCTCGTGAACATGTTCCGCCTGCAGCACGCCGCACTCTACAAGGAGGCGCATCCGGCGGCAAAACAGGAGGAAATTGCCGAAGAGTCGGGATTCTCGTCGCGCACGGCATACTACAAAGCGCGCAAAAGCGTGGCGGCAATCGACGACAAAATCGTGAAGTGTGTGAAACTTTAAACCCGTTGTACAGACATGACTTTCGAACCTTTAGCAGAACGCTTGCGACCGAAGTCGCTCGATGAATATATCGGACAGAAACACCTCGTCGGAGAAGGATGCATACTCCGCAAGATGATTGAGTCGGGACACATCTCCTCTTTCATCCTGTGGGGGCCTCCAGGCGTTGGCAAGACCACACTCGCCAAGATTATCGCCTCTCAGGTGCAGGCTCCGTTCTACACGCTCTCCGCCGTGCATTCCGGAGTGAAGGACGTGCGCGACGTGCTGACGCTATGCAAACGCGACGCCTCGAGCATGTTCAGCCAGCACCGCCCAATCCTTTTCATCGACGAAATCCACCGCTTCAACAAGTCGCAACAGGACTCGCTGCTTGCCGCCGTGGAAACAGGCACAGCCACGCTGATTGGCGCCACCACCGAGAACCCGTCGTTTGAAATCATCCGCCCGCTGCTATCGAGAGCGCAGGTCTACGTACTGAAACCGCTGACAGACACCGACTTGAACGAACTGCTGCATCGCGCCATCACATGCGACAGCGAGCTGAAGCAACGCAAGGTGGAGGTGGTCGAGACCGAAGCACTGTTCCGCTTTGCCGGAGGCGACGCCCGCAAGATGCTCAACATCCTCGACCTGCTGAGCCAGTCGGTGGGTGACGACGAGCCTATCGTGGTGCGCAACGACATCGTCACCGAACGGCTGCAACAGAACCCAATGGCATACGACAAAGGCGGAGAGATGCACTACGACATCGTCTCGGCATTCATCAAGAGCATACGCGGAAGCAATCCCGACGCCGCAGTCTACTGGCTTGCCCGAATGATTGCAGGCGGCGAGGATCCGGCATTCATAGCCCGTAGACTGGTCATCTCAGCTGCCGAGGACATCGGACTTGCCAATCCAAACGCACTGCTACTCGCAAACGCCACCTTCGACGCCCTGCAGAAAATCGGCTGGCCGGAAGGACGCATAATCCTCTCAGAATGTGTCGTGTATCTCGCCACATCGCCCAAAAGCAACTCTGCATACAACGCCATCAACGAGGCGCTGGATTTTGTCGACCAAACGGGCAACCTGCCTGTGCCGCTGCATCTGCGCAACGCTCCGACAAAACTGATGAAAGAGATGGGCTACGGCGCCGACTACAAATATCCGCACTCCTATCCCGGAAATTTTGTGGAACAGGACTATCTGCCTCACGAAATCAGAGACAAAAAGTTCTGGAACGCCTGCCAAAATCCGCAGGAAGCAAGAATGACGGAAAGAATGGATGCTTTATGGAGTAAACATAAATAAAGAAACAAAAAATATAAAACTACTATGCTTACAAAGAAAATAACAGACGGTATATATTATGTAGGTGCAAACGACCGCACCACAACAAGATTCGAGGGATTGTGGCCGCTGCCCTACGGAGTGTCGTACAACTCCTACCTTGTGGCTGGCAACGACAAAACCGCAATCATCGACGGCGTGGAAATATCCCACGCTTTCGAGCAGATTGCCAAAATCAAGAAAATCCTGCACGACAACACTCCCGACTATCTCATCGTCAACCACATGGAGCCTGACCACACCGGTGCCGTGCAGACACTGCGCGCCGCGTTTCCCAACCTGACAATCGTGGGCAACGCAAAGACAATCGACATGCTCAAAGGATACTACGGCATCTGCGACGGCACGCTGACCGTGGCAGACGGCGACACCATCGACCTCGGCGGCAAGACTCTGAAATTCGCGCTCACTCCGATGGTGCATTGGCCTGAGACTATGATGACCTACGCCGTAGAAAACAAAACCCTGTTCTCTGGCGACGCCTTCGGTTGCTTCGGAGCCCTCAACGGAGGCATCATCGATGAAGAGATGGACACTTCTATATATTTCCCCGAAATGACCCGCTACTACTCAAACATCGTCGGAAAATACGGACTCCCCGTACAGAAAGCACTGCAGAAACTGAGCGGTGTGGCAGTGGACTACATCTGCTCGACTCACGGCCCGGTATGGCACCTACAAGCCACGGAAGTGATAGGCATCTACGACCGCCTCAGCAAAGGCGAAAGCGAGAACGGCGTGGTAATAGCATACGCCTCAATGTATGGGCACACCGAAGAGATGGTCGAGGCATTCGCCCGCATGCTCGCGGAAGAAGGAGTCAGAAACATCCGCATCCACAACGTTTCGTATGCCGACGAGTCGTTTGTCATCAGCGACATCTACAAATACAAAGGGCTTGTCATCGCATCGCCAACCTACAACGGCTCTGTCTTCCCCCGCATCGACTCCCTGCTTAAGTCGCTCGCGCTGCGAGGCGTAGGAGGCAAAGTGTTTGCACGCCTCGGGGCGTTCACATGGGCAGGTGCCGCCACCAAGACCATCGACAGCATGACAGAGAAGCTGAAACTCACCGTCGTCGGCAACCCCGTGGAGATGAAACAAAGCTGCACAGCCGACACCGTCGAGGCCTGCCGAGCACTTGCCAAAGAATTTGCAGAAGCACTCAAAGCGTAATCCTTTGTGATTTCCCATATTTTGACTACTTTTGCAAAAATTATCTAACTTATGGCAGAATCTACACTTTTGAGCAGACTTGACGGCATCGACGCCCGCTTTGAGGAGGTAAGTCTACTGATTACCGACCCATCGGTTATCAGCGACATGAAGCGCTTTGTCAAGCTTACCAAAGAATATAAAGATCTTGAGAAGCTGACCAAGGTCACTTCTAAATACAAACAAATGCTGCGCGACATCGAGGAGGCACGCGAAGTGCTCGACACCGAGACCGACCCCGATATGCGAGAACTGGCAAAAGAAGACCTTGACGCCAACACCGCCGCCCTTCCGGAAATCGAGGAGGAAATCAAACTGTTGCTTATCCCTGAGGATCCAGAAGACGACAAAAACGTGATTCTTGAAATCAGAGGCGGCACTGGTGGTGACGAAGCCGCCATCTTTGCAGGCGACCTTTTCCGCATGTATGCAAAATACTGCGAGACAAAAGGCTGGAAGATGGAGATTATGAGCTTCAGCGAAGGCTCAGCCGGCGGATACAAGGAAATAATCTGCTCAGTAAGTGGAGAGAAGGTTTACGGCACGCTGAAATACGAGTCGGGCGTACACCGCGTACAGCGCGTGCCAGCGACGGAGACTCAAGGCCGCGTACACACATCGGCGGCTTCGGTTGCCGTGCTGCCAGAGGCTGAACCATTCGACGTGGAAATCAACGAAGGCGAAATCAAGTGGGATACGTTCCGAAGCGGCGGTGCCGGCGGACAGAACGTGAACAAAGTGGAGTCGGGCGTGCGCCTGCGCTACAACTGGAAGAACCCAAACACCGGTGTTGTGGAGGAAATCCTCATCGAATGTACGGAAACGCGCGACCAGCCCAAAAACAAGGAACGCGCCCTCGCCCGTCTGCGCACGTTCATCTACGACAAAGAACATCAGAAATACGTTGACGACATCGCGTCGCGACGCAAGACAATGGTGTCGACAGGCGACCGCTCCGCTAAAATCCGCACCTACAACTATCCGCAAGGACGAATCACGGACCACCGTATCAACTACACCATATACAACCTTGCGGCGTTTATGGACGGCGACATCCAAGACTGCATCGACAATCTGATTATCGCCGAAAACGCAGAGAAACTGAAAGAGACAGAATTGTAAAAATCAGATACGAAACAATGACAAGAAAAGAACTGCTTGACAACATCCGCCGCAAGAAATCATTTCTTTGCGTAGGCCTTGACACTGACATCAAGAAAATCCCGGAGCATCTGAAAAACGACGCCGATGCGATTTTCAAGTTCAACAAAGCAATAATCGACGCCACTGCTCCTTACTGCGTGGCATACAAGCCAAACCTCGCATTCTATGAATGCTTCGGCATCGAAGGCTGGACCGCTTTGGAAAAGACAATAAAGTATCTGAAACAAAACTATCCCGACCAGTTCATCATCGCCGACGCAAAACGCGGCGACATCGGCAACACCTCCGCCATGTATGCCCGCAGCTTCTTCGAGCATCTTGATGTTGACGCCATCACCGTAGCTCCATACATGGGCGAAGACAGCATTTCCCCATTCTACGGCTACGAAGGAAAATGGGTAATCGTTTTGGGTCTCACATCAAACAAAGGCTCGCACGACTTCCAACTCACCGAGGATGCCGACGGCACTCCTCTGTACCAGAACGTGATGAGCAAAGTGTCTTCATGGGGAACAAGCGACAACACGATGTTTGTTGTCGGTGCCACACAAGGCAAAATGTTTGAAGATGTGCGCCGTGTAGTCCCCGACAAGTTTCTGCTTGTGCCTGGTGTCGGAGCCCAGGGCGGAAGCCTTGAGGAAGTTGCACGCTACGGCATGACCGACGACTGCGGTCTGCTCGTAAACTCCTCACGCGGCATCATCTACGCCTCGACCGGAGAAGATTTCGCCACCGTTGCCGGACAGAAAGCAAAAGAACTGCAAGTGCAAATGGAACAGCTGCTTGCAGGCAAAGGCATTATTTAACCCCGACAACAAACTTTAATACGGAAATAATTCTGTATTCAAAAATCTTTAACTAACTTTGCACAGTTACAAAGCGAAAATATTAACTTATTAATTTTCAATAAAATGACAATCGAACAATACAACTTCGCAGGTAAAAAAGCGATTGTGCGCGTTGACTTCAACGTGCCATTGGACGAAAACGGCAAAATCACTGACGACACCCGTATCCGCGGTGCCCTCCCAACTTTGAAAAAAATTCTTGCCGACGGCGGCGCTCTCATAATTATGTCGCACATGGGCAAGCCTAAAGGCAAAGTAAACGCAAAACTTTCCTTGAGCCAGATTAAGGACGCCGTAGCTGCCGCTCTCGGCACAGACGTAAAGTTCGCTCCTGACTGCGCCAAGGCAGCCGACGCCGCCGCAGCTTTGAAACCGGGCGAAGTGCTTCTTCTCGAAAACCTCCGCTTCTATCCTGAAGAGGAAGGCAAGCCTGTTGGCATCGACAAAGAAGATCCAGCATACGACGCAGCCAAGAAAGAAATGAAAGAGAGCCAGAAGGAATTCGCAAAAACTCTCGCAAGCTACGCTGACTGCTACGTTAACGATGCGTTCGGAACAGCACACCGCCGTCACGCTTCAACAGCTGTCATCGCCGACTATTTCGACGCTGACAACAAGATGCTCGGCTACTTGATGGAAAAAGAAGTTACAGCCGTTGAAAACGTGCTCAACAACATCAAGCGTCCGTTTACAGCAATCATGGGTGGTTCGAAAGTTTCTACCAAGATCGGCATCATCGAAAACCTTATGGACAAGGTTGACAACTTGATTCTCTGCGGTGGTATGACATATACTTTCGCAAAGGCTCAAGGTGGCAAGATTGGTGTTTCAATCTGCGAGAATGACAAGCTCGACCTCGCTCTCGACATCATCAAGAAAGCAAAAGAAAAAGGCGTGAACCTCGTGCTTGGAACTGACTGCGTGGCAGCCGACAAGTTCAGCAACGACGCCAACACTCAGGTCTGCCCATCAAACGACATCCCAGAAGGCTGGGAAGGTATGGATGCAGGTCCTGAAACACGCGAGCTCTTCGCAAACGCCATCAAGGACGCAAAGACAATCCTCTGGAACGGTCCTGCAGGCGTATTTGAATTCGACAACTTCACAGCCGGCTCACGCGCTATCGCAGACGCCATCGTAGAGGCAACTGAAAAGGGTGCGTTCTCACTCGTTGGCGGCGGCGACTCTGTTGCTTGCGTAAACAAGTTCGGCTTGGCTGACAAAGTATCGTACGTATCTACTGGCGGCGGCGCGCTTCTCGAGGCTATCGAGGGCAAAGTGCTTCCAGGAATCGCAGCCATCAAAGGCTAATACAGATTAACCGACAATAAAGAAACGTGCAACCCACACAGTTGCACGTTTCTTTTGTTTTTATTTTCTCTTGAACAGCGAAAGATCATATTTTTCATCGTAGCGATAAAGCTCGTAATTCTCATCAAGCGCACCCTTGATGTTACTCTGTCCGTACTGGTAAACAAGTATCCATTCAGCCAGGCCAGAACGATAACAGTCTACGACCTTTTGCCGCAGCGATGGCCCATTCTCTATAGCCCAATCCTGAGTAGCGAAAAATCTGTAATCTGGCTCACGGCCTGCATAAATGTAGAATGTTGGGGAAATATCATATGCCACAAAAGTGTCGCACTTAGGCACATTGTCTGTCATTTCGATGCTTTTTTGAGTTAATCCCATAGGTTCTGCATTCGGCTTATAATAATGAAAAAGACGAATGTACAATACAACAAGCAATATTACCACAACAGGAATCGCAATATACAGCCCCCTAAAATCAATAAGTTTGCGTATCTCCACCAACGAAATCATTATCAGAGGTAAATACGAGATAGCATAGTGCTCGAATGCATGGCTATTAAATATCCACACATAAGTCGGTACAACCGACAATGCCAAAAAATATTTACAAAACGTCTCTTACGCTTGATTAACGACAATGCACAAACTAACAACGGAAAACTCAGGCAAAAAAAGTAGAAAATAAAATACAACACATCCCTATAGACATGCGTTGCCCCACTAATGTAATGAGAATGTTCTGCATATTCAAGATTATACGAGAACATCGCATACCACATTTCATGAATGCCTCAACATATTTACAAAAAATATAATCGGACCTTTGCTGTCCCACAAATCGACATAAGGCAGACGTCCCTGACTCTAACCCTCACCAATTATGCTAAACATCGACTGGTCCAATTCCATAACGTTCCAAAACGGAGAACAACAGAAGCAAAAAAATGTTGTTATGGCAAATGCCAGCAACACATATAAGCTTGGATAAGCAATCAATTTAACCCAAATCGGTCATTAGGGTGTGCTAGATTAACTAACAAAGCTGCTAAACACATCATAATGGGCAAGGATAACAATACTTGCGGAAATGGGCAGCGATGTTGCCCAAGGTGGGCACGGATGCTGCACAATTTCTAAACAATAGCTTTCATCGAAATAACTCAGTAAATAGAACACGAGATATGGCTGAAGCAAAGAAAAAAAGCGCCGTGGCGACTTCTTTATGAAATCACGCCACGGCGTTATTGCTGTTTATTCCAAATCGTCCATTAGCCCGTTTGTTTTTTTTTATTCCTCCTTCCGCTAACCAATACAACAAAGAGGCGTAGCTCCTAACACGGAGCCGCGCCTCTTTAGATTATTAAGGAACGATGTTCCTCAGGCAATCTTATTACCTTTAAAGGCTGAATACCTTTATAAACTTAAAACCGAAATTCAATCTTATCTACTACTAACCTAAACCTAATATCCTAAAACCTAAAATCCATATTATTTCATTACAGAGAAAAGAATGTATCTTTCTTTTTACGCTTGCAAAATTACGCAAAATAGCGTGTATAATTTGACACTATTATAGCAGATATTGTGCGTAATATACACATATATAAGATTACTTCGCCTTCACGTAGTCAACGAAGGCGTAGGGCTAGTGGTGCTTCTCGTCTGTGGGATGCTCCTCACGGCTCACTCTTGTACTAAAAACCATAATACAAACGATCCAATTCCTTACTAACATTCTCTATTTTTCTTGGATAATAATCTCCCAGGAATTGGATTTCATCAAAGCATACACTATTAGAGTCATTCTGATATTTCTCTATAATAGATTTATACCTATTATCATTCTCTGTATTGTGATGTATTTTAGACATGTCTTCGCTAACTGTCCATGTGCAACAGTTCAAAGCTCCTCCCCATTTTTTGATAAAATCTTTCATCTGAACTTGATATATTCTACCTTTATAATCTGGATATAAAGCAATAAATTGCCCCATTGCTTCATTATCAAGTTTAGCATTCCCGATACCAGGAACAATGATAACGTCACGCGTTTGAAGTGCGTTGACATAAGCCCAACTTAATTCGTGATATTCAGAGAGTTTCAACTCTATAACATAAAAATGTTCCATAAGGATATTACGCATTCGTGTGGCAATATCATCATATACAGAAAGATTGGCTAATACAACAGCTTTCCCATCTTTATTTATATCGACAAATCTTAGGATTCCATCCGTATGCCCACAAATGTCCTTTGGGTCCCATGGTAGCCATACTATAGTTATATCATCATAATCCGAATTACACTCTTTGGGTTTGAAAGAATCCTGTATTTGTGTTTCTATCTCCTTTTGAGATAATCCTTCGTTTTCTCTCATCACTTTGTCTGTCATTACAATAAAAGATTGCGTGGTGTAGGAATTTGGAAGTCCTATTTCGCCGATAACAATATTGCCACCATCAATAACCAAAGAAGAATGATTGACGATAAAATTGTTTCCTTCAATCTTCTTCATCACCTTATCTGCATTAGTAATGTATTTTTCCTTTCCTTTTAGATAGTCGGGATTGTATACAAATTGAGAGAAACGCTCACTTGCATATTGTACTGGCATATAATCTCGACACCAATAATCCTTAGTCAAAGAAAGGGTTTCGTGTGCCACATTATTAGCATCAAGAATTTCACAAATATCCTTATAGATATTGGGACAATCTGTACACAACAACTTTGAAAAATAAACTTTATCTTTATATTGTTCTGTTATCATAGCTTTTCAACTTTTTTAAATCCCCATAATCTGTTGTCCTCTATATTGATTCGCGGCATAGGTTCTGCATAGCCCGACTTTTCATCAGTATCATCAATCCATTCAATACTAAACTTACCATTGTTAAGCATATTTGCTCCACCAAAGAAATCATACCAAAAATCATGAGGAGCCCAATCTTTTCTTTTTTCATTATTCTCCCATTCCTTTTTACCAGGCTCTATAGCTTTATAGCCTCTAATCAAGAAAGACGCATGATATTTCTTTTGTGGATCATCAAACAAAACATCTACTCCCGATGGATTCGGACATACAGCACCTAAAGCATAGCCAAATTCATCTTTCCCTTTCAGATATTTTATTTTATCTTTAATATAGCCATCATCCTCGTGGTAATAGAATTCGATGCAGGTCAACTTTAGTTTATATGCATCCTTACAACCTCCATTAATAAGGAAATAGCCAGAGAAGAATGCAGCTTCTGCTATTTTCTTAAACTCTTCAAATAGGTTTGCTTCGCAACCTTCTGCTCCCTTAAACGCCTTCAAGGCTTGAAATAATCTTGATTCCATACTTATTGAATTATCTTTAGTTGTAAATCTCTATTGTGTTTTCAACCATTTATCCCAAATCGGTCGTACATTTGGGTTTAACGAATCTTTTGCAACTCATGTTTTTTGTAAACTTTATTACAAAAGTAGTCTAAACACAGCGAAGTGCAAAGATTCCAATCAATTATATTCTTACAGGAATCGCCCATGAAGCCTAATCAATTCTGAAAAATCATTAAAAAATGTATATGCGGCGCGTCTGAACGTTTTTTTATTGCCTAAAATTGCGTTTCTCGCGATTTCTTTTAGTAATTTTGTTCGTTAGTATAACATAAACTCAAAAATGAATAGTAAAACACTATCTAAACTCTAAACTCATATAAAAACTATGGCAGAAAACAGAGAAAAATTGTTCGACCAATTTGCTCCCGTTTCCACAGAGACATGGAAAGCTAAGGTCGTTGCCGACCTTAAAGGAGCCGATTTCGACAAGAAATTGGTGTGGCGGACAAACGAAGGATTCAATGTTCAGCCGATGTACCGCGCCGAAGACATTGAGAATCTTAAAACAACTGACTCGCTACCTGGAGAATACCCATTCGTACGCGGCACACGCACTGACAACGAATGGTTTATCCGTCAAAACATCGTTGTAGAAAACGTTGCAGAGGCAAACGAGAAAGCGAAATCATTGACAACCAAAGGTGTTACATCTTTCGGATTCAAATTGTCAGAAGCACTCACAGCTGACAACGTTGCCACATTGCTCGACGGCATCGACCTTGCAAAGGTAGAAGTAAACTTCGAATCATGCCCGAAATGCGCGGTTGCAACAACCAAGGCTCTTGTTGAATACCTCACATCCAACGGCAAAGCAGACGAGTTTACCGGTTCTGTAAAATTCGACCCGTTCGTACGCTTGCTCAAGCACGGGGTTGACTTCGGCGGCGACATCAAAGCCATGGCAAAAGAATTGACAGAGATTGTCGCTCCTGTAAAGAACCTCCGCGTGTTCACTGTAGACACAGTGCTTCTCAGCGACGCCGGCGCATACATCGCACAAGAACTCGGCTACGCCCTCGCATGGGGAAACGAGTGGATGTCGCAACTCACCGACGCTGGTGTGGCTGTCGACGAGGCTGCAAAGCGCATCAAATTCAATATGGGCATCACCTCCAACTACTTTATGGAGATTGCCAAATTCCGTGCAGCACGTATGCTGTGGGCACAAATCGTAAAGCAATATCAGCCAGAATGCGACTGCGCCTGCAAAATGAACGTACACGCTGCCACAACAAAATTCAACCAAACAGTATTCGACGCACACGTCAACCTGCTGCGTACACAGACAGAAACCATGTCGGCAGCATTGGCAGGAGTAGACTCAATCACCGTCACTCCGTTTGACGCACAATTCAAGAATCCTGACGAGTTCTCAGAGCGCATCGCACGCAATCAGCAGCTGCTGCTCAAGGAAGAGAGCCATCTTGATAAAATCACCGACCCAGCCGGCGGTTCATACTATGTAGAGACATTGACAGCGTCAATCGCCGATGTTGCTTGGAAAAACTTCCTTGCCATTGAAGACCTCGGCGGCTTCTACGCAGCCATCAAAGAAGGCAAAATCCAGGAAGAGCTCCAAGAAACATCAAAGAAACGTCACCAAGACGTTGCCCGCCGCAAAGAATCTCTCCTCGGCACAAACCAGTTCCCTAACTTCACAGAACTTGCAGGCAACAAGATTGAGAAGACCGACGGATGCAACTGCGGCTGCAAGCACGACGCACAGGAAGGCGCTGTGGCATCAATCCCTACAGCACGTGCGGCAAGCGACTTCGAGGCTCTCCGCCTTGCAACAGAAAAATCGTCAGTACGTCCGAAAGTGTTTATGCTTACAATCGGCAACTTGGCAATGCGCCTTGCCCGCGCACAGTTCTCTTCCAACTTCTTCGCCTGCGCCGGTTATGAAATCATCGACAACCTTGGTTTCAAGACCGTACAGGAAGGCATCGACGCCGCTATGGAAAAGAATGCCGACATCGTGGTGCTCTGCTCAAGCGACGACGAATACACAGAATATGCACCGGAAGCATTCAAGCTGCTCGACGGCCGCGCCGAGTTTGTTGTAGCCGGCAACCCAGCCTGCACAGAAGACTTGAAAGCTCAGGGCATCAAATACTTTGTTCATGTCCGCAGCAACGTCCTTGAGACACTGCAGGAATTCAATGCTAAATTATTAAAATAGAAGAAGGACAGAAATGAGACCAAATTTCAAAAACATAGATATCAAATCGGACGCTTTCAACGTTAAGCACGCTCCGATTGCAGAAGGTGAGAAATGGGTTACACCGGAGCTTATTCCGGTTAAGCCGATCTACACTAAAGCAGACCTTGAAGGCTTGGAACACCTCAACTACGTTGCCGGTATTCCTCCATTCCTCAGAGGTCCGTACAGCGGTATGTACGCCATCCGTCCTTGGACAATCCGCCAATACGCAGGTTTCTCCACAGCCGCTGAGTCAAACGCATTCTACCGCCGCAACCTTGCTTCCGGACAGAAAGGTCTGTCAGTGGCATTCGACTTGGCTACACACCGTGGCTACGACGCTGACCACCCACGCGTAGTCGGCGACGTCGGCAAGGCTGGTGTGTCAATCTGCTCTATCGAGGACATGAAGGTGCTCTTCGATGGTATTCCATTGAACAAGATGTCAGTGTCAATGACAATGAACGGCGCCGTTCTTCCTGTCCTTGCATTCTACATCAACGCCGGTCTTGAGCAAGGCGCGAAATTGGAAGAAATGGCAGGAACAATCCAGAACGATATCCTGAAAGAGTTCATGGTGCGCAACACATATATATATCCACCTGAATTCTCAATGCGAATCATCGCCGATATTTTTGAGTACACTTCTCAGAACATGCCTAAGTTCAACTCGATTTCAATCTCAGGCTACCACATGCAGGAAGCAGGCGCAACAGCCGATATCGAGTTGGCATACACCCTTGCCGACGGTCTTGAGTATCTCCGCGCCGGTGTCAATGCAGGTATGGACATCGATGCGTTTGCTCCACGTTTGTCATTCTTCTGGGCTATCGGCATGAACTTCTTTATGGAGATTGCCAAAATGCGTGCCGCACGTATGCTGTGGGCTAAGATTGTAAAACAATTCAATCCGAAGAATCCGAAATCATTGGCTCTGCGCACACACTCACAGACATCAGGATGGTCGCTCACCGAGCAAGACCCATTCAACAACGTAGGCCGTACATGTATCGAGGCTATGGGCGCAGCGTTGGGACACACCCAGTCGCTCCACACCAACGCCCTCGACGAGGCTATCGCATTGCCAACCGACTTCTCGGCACGTATTGCGCGCAACACCCAGATTTACATCCAAGAAGAAACCTACATTACTAAGGAAATCGACCCATGGGCAGGTTCTTACTATGTAGAAGCGCTCACCAACGAGTTGGCCCACAAGGCTTGGGAACACATCCAAGAAATCGAGAGACTCGGCGGTATGGCAAAAGCCATCGAGACAGGCACACCGAAATGCCGCATCGAGGAAGCAGCAGCACGCACCCAGGCGCGTATCGACTCAGGCAAGCAGACAATTGTCGGAGTCAACAAATACCGTTTGGAGAAAGAGGCTCCTATCGACATCCTCGAAATCGACAACACAGAAGTACGCAAAGAGCAAATTGAGCGTCTCAACGACCTTCGCGCACACCGCGACGAAGCTGCTGTCAAGAAAGCGCTTGCCGCCATCACGGAATGCGTACGCACAAAAGAGGGCAACCTCCTCGACCTTGCTGTCAAGGCAGCAGCCGTAAGAGCGTCGCTCGGAGAGATTTCAGATGCCTGCGAAGAAGTTGTAGGCCGTTATAAAGCAGTAATCAGAACAATTTCAGGCGTGTATTCATCAGAAACTAAAAACGATCCGGACTTCCAGAAAGCACAGAAGATGTGTGAGGAGTTCGCTAAGAGAGAAGGTCGTCAGCCACGTATTATGATCGCCAAGATGGGTCAGGACGGACACGACCGTGGTGCAAAAGTTGTGGCAACAGGTTATGCCGACTGCGGTTTCGACGTCGACATGGGTCCGTTGTTCCAAACTCCAGCCGAGGCTGCCCGCCAGGCTGTTGAGAACGACGTTCACATTCTCGGTGTATCATCGCTTGCCGCTGGCCACAAGACATTGATTCCGCAAGTAATCGAGGAATTGAAAAAACTTGGCCGCGAGGACATCATCGTTATTGCAGGCGGTGTAATCCCTGCACAAGACTACGACTTCCTCTATAAGGCTGGCGTAGCAGCAATCTTCGGTCCTGGAACACGCATTCCTTTCTCAGCAATCAAGATGCTCGAAATCTTGAACGCTGCTGAATAAGCGATTATCCATCATAGAAAAGTCGGCATCAACCACGGATGCCGACTTTTTTCTTTTTTTAACTCGTTAAATTTCAAGTTTTTTTTTGGTTCTCATCAATTTTTCTTACAAAAAAAATGAACAAAAGCCGAACCGATATTGTTGTAGGGATAAACAATTTATACTACTTTTGCATACTATTTTACAAATACCAAAACATTGTGATTATGAAAAAATTTTTATCTTTTTCAATTTTGGCAGCCGCAGCATTGACTATGACTCCGGCCGTCAACGCACAGGAGGCCGACTATAACTACACAAACATTCCTCCGGCAAAAGACATCTACACTCATTCTTGGCGTGACAATTGGTACATCCAACTCGGTGCCGGTGCACAGATGCCAATTTTCGAGAAAAACGGAGATGCAAGCAACTTCCAGATGAAGAAGACCACCGCTCTTTATGAGGCAGGTGTAGGACATTGGTTCTCGCCATACTTCGGATTCCGTTTCCGCGGACAAGGTGGCGCAATGCATTGGGAAAACAGCAACCAATGGCACAAAGGGAAATATGCCAACCTCAACTTGGAAATCACTTGGGATATGTTCAACAGCCTTTGCGGCGTGAACGACCATCGCGTGTTCAGCATCATCCCTTACCTCGGTGTTGGTGGATCGTACGCTTGGGACTACTCTGTTGCCGGCAACATTCTTGACAACGACGGCAAGGTTATGGAACATCAAGGTGTTGTAAACACAAACCTCGGTCTTCAATTCCGTTTCCGCTGCAGCAAGCGTGTAGACCTCTATGTAGACGCCCGTTTGACAGGTACAGCCGACAATATCAACAACATCGCATGGAAGACAGGTCTTGACCCAATCTTCTCTATGACCGGTGGTTTGCAAATCAACCTCGGCAAAGAAGGCCGTCACGTGACAAAATACACTCCGTTTGACTGCATGGGAGCAATCAACGACCTCAACGGCCGCATCAACAAACTTCGCGGCGACTTGGCAGACACTGAGGCTCAGCTCCGCGCTGCACAAGCACAACTCCCATGCCCAGAGGTTACAGAATCAGCAGCTCCTGCTAAAACCACAAATTCTGTCAACCCAGCTGTCCGCTTCAAATTCAACTCTGCAAAGGTTTCTGCAAACGACCAAGTTACACTCTACGACGTAGCTCAGGTTTTGAAACAAGACGAAAATGCAAAGGTTGTCCTCAAGGGTTATGCTGACAAGAGAACTGGTACTGCAGACTACAACAAGAAACTTTCTGAGCGCCGTGCAAACGCAGTTAAGGAAGCACTCGTTGCCTACGGCATCGACGCAGACCGCATCGAGGTAGAGGCTATCGGTGTTGAAGAGCAGCCATACACTGACAACAACAACTGGAACCGCGTGGTAATCGTTACAACTAAGTAACAATCATCTACCTATCCTTAAAGAGACAGTCCCCAAAGGGGCTGTCTCTTTTTTATACCCCACAGCCATAAATTATCTTTTTGAAAGCCATACGCAACAAATTTGCTAATAAATGCCAGTTATACGCAACTTTTGCTTACCTTTGCACATAAAATTGAATGAATGATGAAAGAACTATTACAAAAGAAACTTAGCGACTCGGCGGCGGCAAGATGGACAGCGCTGCTTGCAGTCTCATTCACAATGATGTGCGGCTACTTCTTTACCGATGTAATGTCGCCACTTGAGCCAATGCTCACCAGCAACGACGTTAACGGTCTGGGATGGACATCCGACGAATACGGATTCTTCTCTGGCGCATATGGCTATTTCAACGTGTTCCTGCTACTCTTGTTTTTCGGAGGAATCATACTCGACAAATTCGGCATCCGCTTTACCGGTCTGGCATCGACACTTCTGATGTTTGGCGGCGCACTTATCAAATGGTGGGCAGTAAGCAACACATTTGACGGCTCCGTCACTCTTCCTTTCGGAATAGGCACATACCACACACAAGTGCTTTGGGCTTCGCTCGGATTTGCCATCTACGGTGCAGGATGCGAAATTGCAGGAATCACCGTGACCAAGATAATCGCCAAATGGTTTACCGGACACGAGCTCGCTCTCGCTATGGGATTTCAGGTTGCACTGGCGCGTATCGGCACAGCCTGCGCCCTCGCCCTCGCCCTTCCGTTTGCCAAAGCGTGCGGAGGAGTACATGCAGCGGTAGGTCTTGGCGCCGCATTGCTCTGCATCAGTGTCGTAGCCTTCTTGGTCTACTGCGTAATGGACAAGAAAGAAGACGCCTCTGCCGAAGCCGTACAGACAGAACCGGAAGAAGGATTCAAATTCTCCGACCTCAAGATGCTGATCAGCAACCGCGGCTTCTGGTATATGGCAACACTCTGCCTTATGTTCTACGCAGGTGTGTTTCCTTTCCTTAAATTCGCCACAAAACTTATGGTATTCAAATATGGCGTAGACGAGAATATGGCAGGTCTCATCCCAGCCATGTTGCCATTCGGCACAATCTTCCTCACTCCGCTCTTCGGCTATGTCTATGACAAATTCGGGAAAGGCGCCACACTGATGATAATCGGAAGCGCGCTGCTCACAATTGTGCACATAATCTTCGTACTGCCAATAACATCCTACATCGTTGCCATCGCCGCAATGATAGCGCTCGGCGTTGCCTTCGGACTTGTCCCGTCGGCTATGTGGCCGTCGGTTCCGAAAATCATACCGATGAAACTGCTCGGCTCGGCATACGCAATGATTTTCTACATTCAGAATATCGGGCTTGCCCTTGTGCCAGTATGGATTGGCAAAGTGAACCAAGCAAACACACTGGCAAACGGAAGCATTGACTATACCGAGACAATGACCATCTTCGCCGCCTTCGGCGCGATTGCCGTCATCATCTCACTGCTCCTGTTCTTTGAAAACAAGAAAAAGGGCTACGGCCTTGAAGAGCCGAACATCCAATAAGCGACCAGACACTGAGCCACATTGAAAGATTTTTCAGTGTGGCTCTTATTTTTCAGGCAAAACATTAGGAAATAAAGAAATCTTTCTTTATTTTTGTGTATGCTTAATTATAAATCAACACAAACCATTAGATATGAAAAAGCATAATTTTTACGCCGGACCATCGATTCTGAGCGAGTACACAATCAAAAACACGGCAGACGCCGTGATGAATTTCAACGAGACAGGTCTGTCTATTCTTGAAATTTCCCACCGTAGCAAAGAGTTCCAAGCCGTAATCGACGAGGCCAATGCCCTCATCAAAGAATTGCTTGAAATCCCGTCGGGCTACGAAGTGCTATTCCTCGGCGGCGGCGCAAGCATGCAGTTCTGCATGATTCCATACAACTTCCTGAAAACAAAAGCAGCATACCTTGACACCGGCGTATGGGCATCAAAAGCCATCAAAGAGGCGAAACTCTTCGGAGATGTAAACGTTGTGGCATCATCAAAAGACGCCAACTACACATTTGTGCCCAAAGGCTACACCGTGCCCGATGACGTTGACTATTTCCATATCACCACAAACAACACAATCTACGGAACCGAGCTTCGCGAGGATCCAGATGTGAAAGTGCCATTGATCGCCGACATGTCGAGCGACATTTTCTCACGCCGCATTGACGTTTCAAAATATGACGCCATCTATGCCGGCGCCCAGAAGAACCTTGCTCCTTCCGGCGTGACTCTTGTCATTGTAAAAGAAGACGCACTCGGGAAAATGGACCGTGTGATTCCGACAATGCTCGACTACCGCACGCACGTAAGCAAAGGCTCAATGTTCAACACACCTCCATGCCTGCCAATCTACTCTGCACTGCAGACATTGAAATGGTACAAATCGCTTGGCGGCATCGACGCAATGGAAAAAGCCGACAAGGAGAAAGCAGCCCGTCTGTATGACGCCATCGACAACAGCAAGATTTTCGTCGGCACAGCAAAACCTGAAGACCGCTCAATCATGAACGTCTGCTTCGTACTCCGTCCAGAGTATGCCGAGCTCGACAAGAAATTCCTTGAGTTCACAGGCGAACGCGGCATCGTAGGCATCAAGGGGCACCGCTCTGTAGGTGGCTTCCGCGCATCTATCTACAACGCCATGCCTATGGAAAGCGTACAGGTGCTCATTGACGCAATGAAGGATTTTGAAAAACAACTCTAAATTTCACCAAATGAAAATATTAGTTGCAACAGAAAAACCTTTTGCAGCAGTCGCTGTAGAGGGCATCAGAAAAGAAGTTGAGCAAGCCGGGCACGAGCTGGTGCTGCTTGAAAAAGGCACAAAAGACGACCTCGTCAAAGCGGTTGCCGACGTTGACGGACTGATTGTGCGCAGCGACATTGTCGACACAACAGTGCTCGATGCCGCAAAAAATCTGAAAGTGACTGTGCGCGCCGGAGCCGGAGTAGACAATATCGACCTCCAAGCAGCTAAGGCTGCGGGAATTTGTGTGATGAACACACCTGGACAGAACTCCAACGCTGTAGCAGAACTTGTTTTCGGCATGCTTGTCATGATGATTCGCAACCAATTCAACGGAACGTCAGGAACAGAGTTGAAAGGCAAGACTCTCGGCATCCACGCATACGGTCAGGTGGGCCGCAACGTGGCACGCATAGCCAAAGGTTTCGGCATGGAGGTTTCCGCCCTTGACCCGTTTGTAACCGACGAGGTGATGGAAGCCGACGGCATCAAGCCAGTCCACTCCATCGAGGAACTTTACGCCAACAACCAATACGTGTCGCTCCACATTCCTGCCACACCGCAAACCAAGGGATCCGTGGGACTTGAGCAAATCAAACTGATGCCTAAAAACGCAGTGCTCATCAACACCGCACGCAAAGAAATCATCAACGAGGAAAGCCTTGCTGAAGCATTGCGCCAGAGAGCCGACGTGCGCTACATCGCCGATGTTAAGCCTGACACAGCGGCAGCGATGGCCGAAGAGTTTGGCACACGCGTGTTCTTCACCCCGAAGAAAATGGGAGCACAGACAGCCGAGGCCAACATCAACGCAGGTCTTGCGGCAGCACGCCAGTCGGTAGCGTTTCTCAAAGACGGCTGGAACAAATTCCAGGTAAACAAATAATACTATTTTTTTCTTTTACACAAAAACGTTCGGAAGGACTCTCTTCCGAACGTTTTTTTATGCGCAACACCCAGTTTCTGCATTTTCTGTATTCAACAATTATTGTTACCTTTGCAGATGGCTTATCGACAAATAAATTGTAAACAATCTAAAGAATGTTTTAATCTGTCGATTGGCCTTTTGAAATGCCACAAATATTCACCATATTTGCATTTCGTATTAACAACAGAACTCAACTTAAAAGACCAAAGATTGTGAAATTCAAATTCCTTTCAATTATAGCGTTCGCAGGTGCGGCAGCATATTGCACAATGGCGCAACAGAATAACATTGCAGAAGAAGTGGCATGGATTGTGGGCGACGAACCCATCTACAAGTCGCAAATCGAAGAGCAGTACAGCCAACTGCAATACGAGAAAACGCCAATCAACGGCGATCCTTATTGCGTGATTCCGGAACAGCTTGCCATTGACAAACTTTTTCTTCACCAAGCCGTAATCGACACCGTGACCGTAGAAGACGCCACCGTGGCCAAAGAAGTGAACGCACGTATCAACTACTTTGTAGAATCACTCGGCTCGAAAGAGAAGGTTGAAGAATATTTCCGCAAGTCGATTCCGGAAATACGTGAGCAATATATGGAAATAATGAAAAACCAGTATATTGTACAGCAGGTAAAGGAAAATTTGACCAAAAACGTAAAATCCACACCAGCCGACGTGCGCAAATACTACGAAAGCCTCGACAAGGACAGCATCCCATACGTTCCAATGCAGGTAGAGGCACAGATTATCACCATCAAACCGATTATCCCGCAAGAGGAAATCGACGAGGTGAAATCACGTCTGCGCGACTATGCCCAGCGCGTAAACAACGGCGAATCGGAATTTTCAACACTTGCCATCCTCTACTCGCAAGACGGCTCATCGGTGCGCGGCGGCGAAATCGGATTCCGCGGACGCACAGAGCTGATGCCTGAATATGCCAGCGTAGCATTCAACCTTACTGACCCAAAAAAGGCATCGCGCATCGTAGAGACCGACGCTGGATTCCACATCATCCAATTGATAGAGAAACGCGGTGACAAGGTCAACACCCGTCACATTTTGCTGAAGCCAAAAGTGTCGGACAAAGAACTTACCGACGGCATCACCCGCCTCGACTCACTGCGCCAAGACATCAACGCAAAGAAATTCACATTCGAGCAGGCCGCACAATATGTGTCACAAGACAAGGATACACGAAACAACCAAGGCATCATGTACAACCAGATGACGCGTTCAACAAAATTCCAGATGAGCCAGCTGCCCCAGGAAGTGGCAAAGCATGTCGACAAGCTGCAAGTGGGAGAAATCTCCGAACCATTCATCATGATTGACGAGAAAACCGGTCGTGAGGTTGTAGCCATCGTAAAACTCAAAAGCCGCCACGAAGGCCACAAAGCCACACTCAGCGACGACTTTGAGGAACTTAAAGACATGTATGAGCTCAGTGCAAAAAACAAGATAATAACCGATTGGATTGAAAACAAAATCAAATCAACCTACGTTTATATCGAAGAAGGCTGGCGCGACTGCCAATTCCAACACGAAGGCTGGCTGAAACGTTAATTTCTAATTTTTATGACTGACAGAACAGAAAACACCACACAAAAAAATAACGAATTGAACAAGAGGCATAAGATTCTGAACAGCGTCTTATGCCTTTTGGCAATTTGGCTGATGGCTCTGATTTTCGGCGACAGCCTGCTGTATGCCGTCAAGCCTGTCATCCCCACTGCCAACCGCCACCAAAAAGGCAAAATATTCCTTGAATATGCCGACAGTCTGTCGCTCAACGAGATGCATCCAGAGTATCAAGTGTTGAGCGGCCACGTTAAATTCCGCAAGGGCGATATGTATATGTACTGCGACAGCGCACATTTCTACGACAAGGAAAACAAGATGAATGCCTTTGGCAACGTAAAGATGGAGCAAGGCGACACACTGTTTGTGTATTCCGACGTGCTTTACTATGACGGCATGCAGGAAATAGCCCGTCTGCGCAAGGTGCAGAACGGAGTACGCCTGGAACACCGCAACACCACGCTGTTTACAGACAGTCTCGACTACGACCTCATAGCCAACATCGGCTACTACTTCAAAGGCGGAGAGATCTCAGACGACAAAAACACCATAACGTCAATCTACGGACAATATGCCCCCGACACAAAGGATTCGGAATTCCTGTACGACGTAGTGCTGACCAACAATGAGAAAAAGTTTGTGCTCAACACAGACACCCTTCTCTATAACACACAGACACACATCGCCGACATCGTGGGCCACACGACCATCGAGTCAGACAGCAGCATCGTCTACACCGACCGCGGCTGGTACAACACCGATAAAGATAAAGTGCAACTTCTCAACCGGTCGCTCATTGTCGGCAAAGACGGACAGACACTTACCGGCGACACCATCGTCTACGACCGCGCCAACGGTTTTGGCGAGGTGTTTGGGAACATGGTGCTTACCGACACTGCCAAATCAGCCGTTCTCACAGGCGGCTACGGCTATCACAACGAGAAGGACAACACCTCGTTTGCCACCCGACGCGCATTGGCGATGGAATATTCACAAGGCGACACCGTGTTTGTGCACGGCGACACAATCCGCACCTATCTCCAGATGCCCGACTCATCGCGTGTGATGTGCGCCTACCCCAACGTGCGTTTCTACCGCACCGATGTGCAAGGAGTGTGCGACTCGCTGACATTTCAGTCGCGCGACTCAATGATATTCATGCACCGCCACCCGATACTCTGGAATCTCGAGCGACAAGTGATGGGCAACGTCATACAGATACATCTGAACGACAGCACAGTCGACAAAGCCTATCTGTCGGAATATGGACTGATGGGCGAACACGTGGAAGAGGAGTTCTACAACCAGTTGTCGGGAAAAGAAATGATTGCAACATTCATCGACGGCAAACTCCGCCGCCTTGACGTCAACGGCAATGTAATGGCAATTATGCTGCCAATGGAAAAAGACTCCACATACAATAAGCTTGTCGATGCTGAAGGCAGCTTCCTCACAGTGCTTGTCGACGGACAAAAGATGGAGAAACTCAACCTATGGCCAGATGTCACAGGCAAGGTCACTCCCCTGTTTCTTGCCAAGAAGTCGCAGTATTACCTGAAAGGATTCAAATGGTATGAAGCCATCCGTCCCAAAGACCGCTACGACCTCTTCACCATCCCCGACGAGCAGCGCAATCTTTTCAGCGAGCCAGAGGCAGTTGCTCCAGTGAAACGAATACGAGAACAAGAAAATTAAGACAACAGACTGATATGTCAGACATTATAAAACTCCTACCCGACTCCGTAGCCAATCAGATTGCCGCCGGCGAGGTGATACAACGCCCAGCCTCGGTAATCAAGGAACTTGTGGAAAATGCCATCGACGCTGGAGCCACATCAATCGAGATTGTGCTTAAGGACGCAGGGCGCACACTGATTCAGGTAATCGACAACGGCTCGGGCATGTCGGAAACTGATGCCCGCTTGGCATTCGAACGCCATGCCACGTCAAAGATACGCAATGCCGGTGACTTGTTCGCCCTCCATACGATGGGATTCCGCGGAGAGGCATTGGCGTCAATTGCCGCCATCGCCCAAGTGGAGCTGCGCACCCGCATGAAAGACGCTCCAATGGGCACACACCTATGCATCAACGCATCGCAGTGCGAATCACAGGAGCCTGACTACTGCCCTTCCGGTTGCAATTTCATGATAAAAAACATTTTCTTCAACGTCCCGGCTCGTCGTAAGTTTCTGAAGAGCAACCAAGTTGAATTGAGCAACATTGTGCGCGAGTTTGAAAAGCTCGCATTGGTCAACTATACAACAGAGTTCAAGCTGTCGAACAACGGCAACATGATGTACCAATTGATGGGAGGCGATTCCTTCAAGCAGCGCATCGTGTCAATCTTCTCCAAATCACTGAGTCAGCAATTGATTCCGATCGAAGCCGAGACCTCCGTCGTGAAAATATATGGATTCGTATCGCGTCCAGAAAACGCCCGCAAGCGCAACTATCTGCAGTATCTGTTTGTCAACGGTCGGCATATGCGCCACCCATACTTCCACAAAGCGATAATACAATGTTTCGACCAGCTGATTCCCGCCGATTCACAGCCCAACTACTTCCTGCATTTCTCTGTCGACCCGGAGACAATCGACGTGAACATTCACCCGACAAAAAGCGAGATCAAGTTTGAGAACGAGCAGGTAATCTGGCAAATACTTTTTGCAGCCGTAAAAGAAACACTCGGCAAGTTCAGCGCCGTACCGACAATCGAGTTCGACACAGAAGGCGATATAGAGATTCCTGTGGGCAACACAGAAGATGTAGAGATGCCTGAAATTGAATTCGACCCCAACTACAACCCATTCGCACCACAGTCAGCATCGGCGCCACAGCAGCAGCCGACCACCCAACGCCGGGCATCAGCCATCGGCGGTGATGGATTTCAGACACAACGCCGTGTTGTCGACTCACAGCTGAACAACTGGGACAAACTCTATCAGAATTTTGAGAAAAAACGTTCCGACTCGCTCGAGCACGTCGTTGCGGCATCGGCTCTCAACCAAATGCCGTCAACCGAAGAAAGCCACCAGACCTCAGCCTTTCAGCAAGAGAAAGTAAAATTCACGCCATCCTCGTGTACACAGCTGAGGAACAAATATATTCTCGTGCCAGGCGCCAACGGCATAATGCTTATCGACCAACATAGGGCACATATACGCGTGCTTTTCGACTCACTCATCAATGCCGTCGAGTCAAAAAAAATAGAATCGCAGAAAGTATTGTTTCAAGAAGTCATAAAACTGTCGACTGCGCAAAATCTCATTCTCGATGAGGTAAAGCCGGAAATGGAGAAAATGGGATTTGAAATTTCATTTCTCGGTGACTGCTCATGGGCTGTCAATGCCTTCCCAGCCTGCCTGAAAAATCCGGACGTGAAAGAGATGATTCTCGACGTGGCAGACTCTGCCATCAATGGTGGCGTAAGCCTCTCAAAGCGCATCAGCGAGCATATTGCACTGTCATCGGCACGCGCAGCAGCTGTGCGCTACGGAGACAGACTAACACCAGATGCAATGGAAGCTCTTGTTGCCGACCTGTTCCGCTCCAAAGAAGCCAACTACACCCCCGACGGCAAGAAAATCATCTGCACCGTCACATTTGACGATATAAACAAAATGTTTTCTTAAATTTCCCACGTTATGAAATCACGAAACATCATTCTAAGCCTTGCCCTTATGGGCTGCACCGCCGCCAATGCGCTGACATTGCAGCAGGCAAAAAAATTATATTCAGAAGGAGAATTCGGCAAAGCTCTGTCGACATTCCAGGAACTCGTAAAAAAAAATCCCGGCAACGCATCCTATAACCAATGGTACGGTGCCTGCCTTTATGAAACCGGTCGCAAGGCTGAAGCCCGAAAATATATCGAGACTGCCTACAACAAACGTGTGACCGACGCCGCACGCTATATGGCGCAATATGCTCTTGAGAAAATGGACTACGAAGCTGCGGCTGACTACACCGACGTTTTTGCCGACCGTCTTGGCGAAAATGAATCGTCGCTGTCGGCAACAGCCGCAAAAGGCTACAACAGGCTGAAACGCGTTTCCGAGATGCTCGGAAATGTTGAGAAGGTTCAGGTGTTCGACAGTTTGAACGTCGACAAATCAAATTTTCTGAAAGCATACAAACTATCAAAGGAAACAGGCTCGCTCAACTCCCCCGACATTCTGCCCGCAGGCCTTGAATGCAACACGCCAGAGGTGTTTATGCCGCAATCAGCCAACCGTATGGTGTGGTCGGTTGCCGACAGTACTGGGTGCGTCAGGCTTGCCGAGACCTATCGGCTTGCCGACGGCAAATGGGATCACGCAACACTGCTCCCTGCCTCACTCAACGATGGAGGCGACGCTGCCTATCCGTTTGTGATGACCGACGGCACAACTATCTATTTCGCATCCAACGGCAACGGAAGCATCGGAGGTTACGACATCTTCATGTCGCGCAAGGATTTCTCTACAGGCGAATATTTGAATCCGCAGAACATCGGATTCCCATACAACTCCCCCTACGACGACTATATGTTTGTCATCGACGAAATGACAGGCATCGGCTGGTGGGCCACCGACCGCAACCAAATACCCGACAAGGTCACAATATATATGTTCAAGCGCAACGACGTGCGCGAGAACTACGACAGCGACAATGACAATATCTACAGTCTTGCCGCCCTGAGAGACATCAAAGCCACATGGGCTGACGATGCCGACTATGCGTCGCTAAAAGAATCAATAGAATCAATTTCAGCCGACACGGACAAGCCTGATGACGAATTTGTGTTTTATGTGATGAACGGCGTGCGCTACACGCGCTTTGACAACTTCCAAAGCTCGGAGGCAAGAAGTCTCATGGAGAAACGAGTAGCTCTTGCAAGTCAACTTGCCGACGATAAGACTGAACTGAAACGTCTGCGCGCCGCCTATGCCAACGCCAAACCTGCGGCACGCAAGAAAATGGAACAGAGCATTCTGCAATTGGAGCATAAAGTTTCCGATGCGACAAAGACACTTGCCAACATCGACAACAACATCCGCTCGGCAGAACAAAGTGCAATCGACAAATAACCGCTTACGATGATTGATTTCAAGAATATTGCAGCGACATCAAAACTATATAATTTCCATAGCCACACGCAGTTTTGCGATGGCCATGCAGAGATGCCTGAATTTGCGGCAAAAGCGGCAGAGATGGGATTCTCACACTATGGCTTCTCGCCCCACTCCCCTGTGCCTATCGAGTCGCCGTGCAATATGAAAACCGACGACGTGGCGGAGTATCTCGGCATTTTCAACCGACTGAAGCAAGAATACGCGGGGCAAGTGGAATTGCTTGTTTCCATGGAGATTGACTATCTTGGCGACTATTGGGGACCATCGAATGAATATTTCAGCAAACTGCCTCTCGACTATCGCATCGGCTCCGTGCATTTCATCCCATCAGGCGACACAATGGTCGACACCGACGGACACTTCGACTCGTTCAAGACAAAAATGGCATTATTCTTCGACAATGACATTCGCTATGTCGTCGACACATTCTACGACCAGACACTGAAAATGATTGCCGCCGGGGGACTTGACATTATCGGGCATTTCGACAAAATAGGTCAGAACGCATCTTATTTCTCTCCAGGAATCGAGGACGAGCCGTGGTATGCCAAGCGCGTGGAAGAAGTGATGGAGGCCATCAAAGATGCGGGCATTATTGCAGAGATAAACACCAAATCAATGTTCCAGCACCACAGATTGTTCCCTAACGAGCGTTATTTCAAGCGTTTGAAAGAGATTGGCATACCCGTGGTTTTCAATTCCGACGCCCACTACCCAGACCTCATCAATGCCGGGCGTATGGAAGCAATGACAATCTACAACAATCTATAAAAACGACAAAAGCCTATGCCAGTAAGAATTCCCAGTACCCTGCCTGCGGTAGAGGAACTGAAAAAAGAAAACATATTCGTGATTGAGAAACAACGAGCGTCGTCGCAGGACATACGCCCGTTGCGCATTGCCGTACTCAACCTCATGCCTCTGAAACTGATGACCGAGACCGACCTGCTGCGCCTCATCTCAAACACGCCGTTGCAGATTGAGCTCGACCTCGTGCTGCCTGAGGGTCACGAATGGACAAACACACCCAGGGAGCACCTTGAGGAATTCTACAAATCGTTCAACGACATCAAAAAGAACAACTACGACGGTTTTATCGTAACTGGAGCACCTGTGGAGATGCAGGATTTCGAAACTGTCGACTACTGGCCACAACTGCAAGAAATTTTTGAATGGTCGCGCACACACGTTACGTCGACAATCCATATCTGCTGGGCTGCCCTTGCCGGACTATATCATCACTACGGCATCCGTAAACACGTGCTTGCCGAGAAACTCTCCGGCGTGTTCGAGCACCGCGTACTTGAAAAGAGCAATCCTCTGTTCAGAGGTTTCGACGACGTGTTCTACGTGCCTCACAGCCGCCATAGCGAAGTGCGCAAGGAAGACATACTTAAAGTGCCCGACTTGTCAATCATCTCGGAAAGCGCAGAGAGCGGAGTGTATATAATCATGGCACGCAACGGACGCGAAATATACATTACAGGGCACTCTGAATATTCACCGCTGACGCTCGACTGTGAATACCACCGCGACCTGAGCCGCGGCATGAATCCGCATGTGCCAACCCACTATTACATCGATGACGATCCCGCGAAAGGTCCGCTCGTGCGTTGGCGCAGCCATGCCAACCTGTTGTTTTCAAACTGGCTCAACTACTTTGTCTATCAAGAAACTCCTTACGACATTCGCGATATCAAATAGAATCACATTATGACAAAACCACGCATCATCGAACTACTGTCGCCGGCTAAAAATGCCGACACCGCCATTGCCGCCATCACACATGGTGCCGATGCTGTATATATCGGCCCGTCAAATTTCGGAGCCCGCGCATCGGCTGGCAATTCACTGGACGACATTGCCCGTGCCGTGGATTTTGCCCACAGCTACGACGCCAGAGTGTATGCAACTGTAAACACAATCCTTTTCGACAACGAGCTGCGCGAAGCCGAACGGCTTATCCGCGACTTGTACCGCATCAACGTTGATGCGCTGATTGTGCAGGACTTGGGCATACTTCGCCTCGACATCCCGCCTATAGCATTGCATGCAAGCACTCAGTGCGACACACGCACGCCCGAGAAAGCGCGGTTTCTTGAAGAAGTGGGATTCTCGCAGGTGGTACTCGCCCGCGAGCTCTCAGTCGATGAAATACGCGAAGTGCGCAAGGCGACTACCGTCCCATTGGAATGTTTCATTCACGGAGCATTGTGTGTGAGTTACAGCGGACGCTGCCATGCCAGCTGCGCACTGCGCGGACGCAGCGCCAACCGTGGTGAATGCGCCCAGCTGTGCCGTCTGCCATACAATCTGACCGACCGCCACGGCAACACGTTGTTTGAACAAAAACACCTGTTGTCGCTGCGCGATTTCAATCAAGCCGACAGATTGGAAACGCTTCTCGATGCCGGAGCATCGTCGCTGAAGATAGAAGGCCGACTTAAAGACATCCCATATGTCAAAAATGTGACCGCATACTACAACTCGCTGCTGAACGACATCTGCGAACGCCATCCTGAACGCTATCAGCGTCGCGCCGTAGGAAAGGTGCATCTGAATTTTAAGCCCGATGTTGCAAAAAGTTTCAACCGCGGATTCACTCATTATTTCTTCGACGGTCGCGACGCCGCCAAACGGATGTCGTCGCCCGACACGCCAAAGTCAATCGGCGAACCGCTTGGCAAGGTGAAAAGCGTGCGCGGCAACTCGATTATCGTAGACACAAAAAAAGATGTCGCCAACGGCGATGGTATAATCTTTTTCAATCATAAAGGCTCGCTGTCAGGATTCCGTGCCAATTCCGTATCAGGCAAAGCAATCACTCCGTTTGAGAAAGTGACAGTCGCTCCCGGCACAATGCTCTACCGCAACTTCGACAAAATCTTCAACGACACTCTTGCCGACGGCAAATCAGCTGTGCGCTCAATCGATGTTGCAATCCGTTGCTGGAAGGTGGACGGAGGAATAGCCACCGAAATCACCGACGAACGCGGCACGAATGCCGTAGTTCGCCACGACATCGACCTCCAGCCAGCAAAATCCGACCAACAGGAAGCACGGCTAAAAGTATTCTCTAAATTGGGCAGCACACCTTACCACCTGCGCAGTCTCATTCTCGGCGACACTGCCGATGTGTTTATTCCGGCATCGACACTCACAACAATCCGCCGCGATGCGGTAGAGGCTCTTGTCCGCGCCACGAAACTGCGCCACCATTACGATTTCCGACGTCAAGAAAACGAAGACGCCACATATACCAGCGCCACTCTGACGTATGCCGACAACGTGGCAAACCACCTTGCCCGGCAATTCTATGCCGACCATGGCGTGAAACATATTGAAGAGGCAATGGAAACTTGCAACAATCCAAAAACGGGCGACATACTGATGACCACACGTTTCTGCCTGCGCCGCGAATACGGGCGCTGCCTGCGCACTCCAGAGGGACAGAAATGGCAGTCAGACCTGATGCTTACGTCTGGCAACATCTCAATGTCGGTAGAGTTCGACTGCCGCAACTGCCAAATGCTGCTGCGACACATGTAATTTAAAGAATCAAGCAATGGCAAAACACAACATCTTCGGACAGAAAGGCGAGAATGCCGCTTTCGAGGCTCTACTCGCAAAAGGTTACCTTATCCGCGACCGCAACTGGCGTTCGGGCAAAAACGAAATCGACATCGTGGCAGAGAAAGACAACCGTATAATCGTGGTAGAAGTGAAATCGCGCTCACATCCCATCTACGACATCTCGCAAGTGATTACACGCGACAAAATACGCCACCTGATCAATGCCGGCAACGCTTATGTAAAGATGTTCAACCTGCCGCACGAGCTGCAGTTTGACGTAATTCTCATGGTCGGTCAAGACCCCGACAACTTCACAGTTGAGCATATTCCAGATGCATTCATGGCACCGCTGCGCACATACTAAATGAGGCATTGCCATCACGGCAACGCCTCAAAGACAAAAACATCGTAATAAAAAAAATTAATCATCAAGTTTGTGTATAACAAGGCCTGAACGCAATTTCGGTTCAAACCAAGTTGTCTTTGGCGGCATAATGTTGCCTGTGTCGGCAATGTCGATTATCTGCTGCATAGTCACAGGATAAAGAGCCAAAGCCATCCGCATCCCACCGCTGTCGACACGACGCTTCAACTCACCGAGTCCACGGATGCCGCCAACGAAATCTATACGCTTGTCGCTTCGCAAGTCGGTGATTCCAAGCAAATCGCGCAAAATCAAATCCGACGATATCGTCACATCAAGCACACCGATAGGGTCAGAATCGTTGTACGTACCCTCACGTGCCGTCAACGAATACCAATGCCCACCAAGATAGAGTGCGAAATTGTGGAGGTGTTGCGGACTATAGATTTCAGTGCCTTTGTCCTCCACCACGAAGTTCTTTTCAAGCAGATGAAGGAATTCCTCATCCGTATGCCCGTTAAGATCGCGCACAAGGCGATTGTAATCAATCACTTTCAGATGCGAAGCCGGGAAACAGACTGCAAGGAAGAAATTATACTCCTCATCACCCGTATGGTTTGGATTGGCATCGGCCATCTCTTTTCCCACCAATGCGGCAGCGGCACTTCGGTGATGCCCATCGGCTATATACATGTTTGGAATTTCTCCGAATATGCGCGACACGGCGTCAATCGTCTTGTCGTCGTCAATCACCCAGAACGTATGTCCGAAGCCATCCTCACTGACGAAATCATATTCCGGCTCTGTGGCAGTGACGCGGCGTAGTATCTCCTCCAATTCATCGTTGTCGGGGAATGTGAAAAACACCGGCTCGATGTTGGCTTTGTTTATGCGCACATGCTTCATGCGGTCCTCCTCCTTGTCACGGCGTGTAAGTTCGTGCTTTTTTATGCGTCCCTCAAGATAGTCAGCCACATTGGCAGCCACCACAAAACCATATTGAGTACGGCCGTCCATAGTCTGCGCATAGATGTAGTAGCAGGGCTTACGATCCTGCACAAGCCATCCGTTTGTCTGGAATTTCTTGAAATTTTCCACCGCCTTCTCATACACCTTCGGGTCGTGTTCGTCGGTGCCGGGAGCAAAATCAATCTCCGGGCGGATAATGTGATAGAGCGATTTTTCATTGTCGCCCGCTTCTTTACGGGCTTCTTCTGAATTAAGTACATCATACGGACGTGAAGCCACCTCGGTCACCATATTTTTGGGTGGACGCAGTCCTCTGAAAGGTCTTACTTTTGCCATAGTATTAACGTTTTAGGGTAATTATAAAATTAATAAGGCTGCCTCGCGACCAGAATTGTCGCCAAGCAGCCTTATGTTTTTTAGTGCTTGAAATTAGAGCGCACGATGGTCTGTTCGCGGTCAGGACCCACAGAAAGAATCGTGATAGGCACATTCAATTCCTTCTCAAGGAATGCCACATAAGCATTGAACTCTGCCGGGAACTCATCCTCGTTCTTGATTTTGGTCATATCCGTGTTCCAACCCTTTATCTCCTCATAGACTGGCTCCACACCGTCCTCGATGCTGTAAGGGAAATCACGTGTCAGCGTGCCGTTCACCTTGTAAGCCGTACAAGCCTTGATTGTCGGGAATGTGTCGAGCACGTCGCTCTTCATCATAATCAACTGAGTGACACCGCTGAGCATAATTGCATAACGGAGAGCCACAAGGTCTATCCATCCGCAACGGCGTTCACGTCCAGTCACCGCGCCATATTCATGACCGAGGTCGCGTATTTTACTGCCGGTCTCATCAAAAAGTTCTGTAGGGAACGGACCGCTGCCCACGCGTGTGCAATAAGCCTTGAAAATACCGAACACCTCACCGATGCTGCGTGGAGCCACACCAAGGCCGCTGCATGCTCCGGCACAGATGGTGTTGCTTGAAGTGACAAAAGGATACGATCCGAAGTCAACATCGAGCATCGTGCCCTGCGCACCTTCACACAGCACGCTTTTGCCGTCGGCAAGCAGATGGTTGATATAATGCTCACTGTCAATCAGCTCATATTGTTTCAGATAATTGATTGCATCAAGCCATTTTGCCTCAAGCTCCGAAAAGTCGGAAATCGCATCGAGCATCTCGAGCATTTTCACGTGGCGAGCCTTTGCGGCTGCATATTTCTCTTCAAAGTTGTGGAAAATGTCGCCTACACGCAAACCGTTACGGCTCACCTTGTCGGTGTATGTCGGACCGATACCCTTGCCCGTGGTTCCAATTTTCGACGAGCCTTTGAGTTTCTCGTTGGCAGCGTCAAGCAGACGGTGTGTAGGCATTATCAAGTGTGCCTTTTTCGATATTTTCAAAATTTTCTTGATATCGACGCCGCTTTTTTCCAAATCTTCTGCTTCTTCTCTGAAAAGCACAGGGTCGAGCACTACGCCATTTCCGATTATGTTCACCTGCCCATGCTGGAAAATTCCTGAAGGGATTGAACGGAGTACGTATTTCTTGCCTTCAAATTCCAACGTATGGCCTGCGTTCGGACCTCCTTGGAAACGCGCCACGACATCGTAACGCGGAGTCAGCACATCAACTACCTTTCCTTTTCCTTCGTCGCCCCATTGCAAACCTAAGAGCACATCTACTTTCATAATTATATTCTGTTTTTACGTTTAAGTTGTTTTCTTGTCTATTTTACGATTGCGCCGGCGCCGGCGCTGGCATGTGGAGCAGATGCCGTAGACGTAGAGCGAGATATACGACACTGAGAATGTCCCATATCTGCGGCTGCCGATGTAGTCCATCAACTCCTGATCCTTCACTTCCTTCACCTTTCCGCACTCCGTACAGATCAGATGATGGTGGTTTCCCGAGCTTACCACCTTCTCATACACAGCCTGATTGGTGCCGAACTGATGCTTGCGCACCAGTCCACACTCCGTAAAAAGCTCCATTGTGTTGTAGATAGTGGATCGGCTGACGTGATACGCGCGGTTCTCCATATCCACATAAAGAGCCTCTATGCCGAAATGGTCGTTGTGCGAAAAGACCGCCTCCAGAATCGCGAATCGTTCCGGAGTTTTGCGCAACCGTCTGTTGTCGAGATATTCAGCCAGTTTCGTGCGAGCGATATAATATGATTTGTCTTCCGTCGCAGTCATACCAACGCAAAGTTAATGATTTCGTCTGAATTTCGGTGAAAAAAACGCCGTTTTTATTTGCCTTTCGTTCAATTAAAAGCACCACTCGATTTCTTCCTTGATTTGCCTTGCAACGCGCGCAACGGCATCACCGCCTTCCGCCCATTGCGATGCGACGCCTTTGGCTTTTTCCACATCGGTAAGCTTGCGCACAACGAGTAGATTCATAAGCAGTCGCAAACCGGCATAGCGCGTCGGCTCCTCACCGACAAGACTGAAAGCCAGCTGCTCCGCTCCTTCAACATTGCGCACAAGGCGGAAACACAGCATATCGACCAATTCCACCGTATCGGCATCAGCGATCCACTTCTTTGCCTTGTCGACAGAAAATTCCGAAACGGGGAAAACCATAGTTGCCATCAACCGGCTCTCCCTGGTGGAATCGTTTGCCCACAAAGTCTCGGCAAGTCCGGCCGACGGCTCATGTTTTGCGGCAACACTTTCTATCTGAGGCACCGTCAACCCGAAAATTATCTTATACGGACATCCCGCACTGCGCAACTTGTCGGCAATCACGCCATTGCGCAACGCAAAAAAATCGCTCTTGATTTGTCTTATAGTTTCTTTATCCATCATATTATATGACAACTGCCGTGCCGCTGCACGTAACCATCAACATTGACCCGCTGGCACCTACTGTCTCATAATCGAGATCTATGCCAACCACGGCATTGCATCCCATACGCTCTGCCCTCTTCGACATCTCATCGAGAGCATTGTCTTTTGCCTCACGCAGCACATCCTCATACATGTCGCAGCGTCCGCCGAACGTGTCGCGCAGCGATGCGAAAAAATCTTTGACAAAATTGGCGCCTATAATCGCCTCTCCCGTCACCACCCCGCGATATTCGCGTATCGGACGGCCTTCAATTGTTGGAGTTGTTGTAAGTAGCATAACCTTTCCTTTTTTGCAAATTTAGCCATTTTTCAGCGGTTATCCATCAGCCGATGCCGAAAAAAAACCGTATGGAGAGCAGCGTCCCCATACGGCTTCATATCAGTCGTACACCGTTTTTATTTTGTCAACGGCGAATAGTCTTTTGAATAGCGGAGCATCTGATCGATATAGCCCTCCGTATAGTCAATCTTCACATCTATGATGTTGCCTTTCTTGTCAAACACAGGTTTGTAGACCGGATTGACAAAACCTTTATACGGCGCGATGTCGAGACGAGCATAGCGGTCGAGCACCTCGCGATGGATTGCCGGGTCAACCTTTACAGCATACGTCTCCACAAGAGTCTTTCCTGCCTCATAGTCGCCTTCCGACTTGATTCGCTGAATTTCGGCGAGCAACTGACCGAACAAGTCACGGAGTTTCTTATAATCGTTGATTTTCACGAAAGTCTTTCCGTCACGTTTCACAAGTTCGATAACGTTGTCTGCCTTGCCTCGTTCATAGCACCATTTCGAAATCAGCTGACGGTTGCGCATGTGCGCCTCCTCTACGTCCTTGCCATACTCGATGCGCATCAATTGCGTCATCAAGCCGTTAAGAATATATTTGTAGTATTCAGCCTTGTAAGCATTCTCGTTGTCAAGCAGACCGAGTTCAAGCAGTTTCGGGTCAGCAAGATAATAGAGCGCGAACAGGTCGGCACGAGCCTCCTCAAGCGTAGAGCCGTGCTCCTTCAGTGCATCGTCGGAAACACCCGGCAAGAGTTTTCCCGAAGCATGTCCAAGACACTCGTGAAGGTCGGTGTGCATATTGTCGACAATAAAGAGATATTTATCCATCAAGTCGCTTGTCTCCTTATCGATTACAAACTCCTCATTGAATCCGTTGCCGTGCGAAGCCTGGTCGTAAGCCTCCGTGATGTTTTCAAGCGTCACCGATTTGGAACCGTGGGCTGCACGAATCCAGTTTGCATTGGGCAAGTTGATGCCGATAGGCGTTGACGGATAAGAGTCACCGGCAAGGATGGCAGCCGTGATAACCTTTGCCGTCACACCTTTCACCTTCTCTTTTTTGAAACGTGGATCGACAGGAGAGTTGCTCTCAAACCACTGAGCGTTGCTGCTGACCACCTCTGTGCGGTGTGAAGCCTTCTCGTTTTTAAAGTTCACGATCGACTCCCAAGCACCCTTATAACCCAGCGGATCGCCATAATTCTCAATAAATCCGTTGATGAAGTCCACGCTGCTGACCACATCCTCTACCCAAAGGATAGAATATTCATCGAAGGTCTTCAGATTACCGTCGGTGTAGTATTGAATCAGCTTGTTTATGTGGGCCTTCTGCTTGTCGTTTTCGGCAAAAGCCACAGCCTTGCGAAGATTTTCAACGATTTTCTCGATAGCAGCCGAATAGTAGCCACCCACTTTATAAACCTCCTCGACAAGTTTTCCGTCGCGCTTCACCAACCGAGAGTTCAAGCCGTATGAAATTGGTTCCTCCGGATTGTCGGTTTTCTTCATCGCAGCATAGAACTGCTCAACCTCGGCTTGCGTCACTCCCTCGTAATAGTTGTTGGCGGAAGTGAGAATCAAATCCTGACCATTGGCTTGGTTCACACGCTTGGCCATAACCGTCGGGTCGAAAATCACAGGTGTTATCTCCTTGAGAAACGCATCTACAGTTTGCCCCTTTTTCAACGGCAACTGCTTCTTTGACAATTTCTTCACCTGCGTCTCAAAAAACGCCTGACTGAACTGAGGTGTAAATTTGTCGGTAGAATAATGGTGGTGTATGCCGTTGGCAAACCACACCTGCTTCAAATAAAGCACAAAACCTTTATAATCCGCATCGTCCTTGCTGCCATCATAATTCTTATAGATGTTTTCAAGTGTTGTGCGGATTGCGAGGTTGTATTTACCATTCTGATCTGTCAAGATGTCGCGGCCATAAAGAGCCGCCTCTGTCAGATAATAAACCAACTCTTTCTGTTGGATTGTAAGTTGCTCGAAGTCTGGCACTTTATAGCGCAGCACTTCAATGTCAGCAAATCTGTCCACTTTGTAATTGAAATCTAAGGACTCAGCCATAGAAGCCGCCGGAGCGCCGAGTGCCACCGCAGCAATGGCTGAGAGGATTAATTGTTTCTTCATATCTGTTGAGTTTTTATGAATTTATTATTCCACATAAAGCACCAATCCTTTAAGATACTCACCCTCTGGATGGTAGATGTTGATGGGATGGTCGGACGGCTGCGTGAGTTGATGCAGGATGCGCACCTTGCGCCCCGACATGGCCGCCGCGCTGAACACTGCCAAACGGAATTGTTCCTTCGACACCGCCTGCGAGCAGGAAAACGTGAAGAGAATGCCTCCCGGACGAATCTTCTCAAATGCCTTCGCATTGAGTTTGCGATAGCCTATGAGGGCATTTTTCAGCGCGCTCTTATGCTTTGCAAATGCTGGAGGATCGAGAATTATAAGGTCATAACTGTCATCGATTCCGCCAAGAAACTTGAATGCATCCTCCGCAAATGCCTTGTGACGGCTGTCGCCTGGGAAATTAAGCTCGACATTGGCATTCGTCAAACGCACAGCCTTTTCCGAGCTGTCGACAGAATGCACTGCCTTCGCTCCGCCACGCATCGCATAGAACGAAAATCCTCCTGTGTAGCAGAACATGTTGAGCACCGTGCGTCCTTTGGCATAATGCTCAAGAAGGCTGCGATTGTCGCGCTGGTCGACAAAGAAACCCGTCTTCTGTCCCTTGAGCCAGTCCACATGAAACTTCAATCCGTTTTCAACGGCTATGTCAGTCTCATATTTGCCAACAATATAATCATTCTGAGGGTCGAGTTGCGCCTTGTAAGGAAGGGTGGTCTCTGACTTATAATACACATTATGTATCAGTCCTCCTGCAATTTTAAGAAGCGACTGCGCGATGATGTTGCGAGCAAAGTGCATTCCCGGAGAATGCGCCTGCACCACAGCAGTGGCACCATAGACATCGACAACCAATCCAGGCAGGAAGTCGCCCTCTCCATGCACAAGACGGAACGCATTGTTGTCATCGCGCACCAAACCGATAGCCTGACGCAAATCGTAGGCGCGTTGCAGACGCTCAACAAAGAAATCCTCACCTATCACACGCTGCGCAAAGTCGAGCACACGCACTGCGATGCTGCCAATCTGAAAATGACCAACAGCGATAAAGTCGCCTGCCGATGTGTAGACACTGACAAGATCGCCCTCCTCAATATCGTTGTCCATCTTGGCAATCGCTCCGGAGAACACCCACGGATGGAAACGCTTCAACGATTCCTCCTTGCCTTTTTTCAGTATGATTTTCTTGTAGTCCATCTCGTTCAAGCCTATTTGATAAAGAATCTGTAAATATCATTGCCGTTGGCGTAAAGCAGCAACACAAGGAGCAAGCCAAGACCCACCATTGTGGAGTATTCAAGCACTTTCTCACTCGGTTTCTTGCCTGTAAACATCTCAATGATGACAAACAGCGCATGTCCGCCATCGAGAGCCGGAATCGGCAGAATGTTCATAAACGCAAGCGCCACGGAGATAAAAGCCGTGATAAACCAGAAGTGATACCAGCTCCACTCTGCAGGGAACATATCGCCGATGGCTCCGAATCCGCCAAGGCTCTCCGCACCCTCCTTTGTAAAGACATACTTCATTTGGCTGACGTACGACGTGAGCTTGTCAACGCCGATTTCAATGCCTCGAGGTATTGCCTGGAAGATGTTGTAGTTGATGGTATGGGTCTTGAATATCTCATCGATCGGAGTCAGCTGAATACCAATCTTACCAGATTCCGATGTGTGAAGATGGGTCACATACTCCTTTCCGCCACGTTCGTAGGTCACGGCGATTTCTTTGTCAAGATTCTTTGCAAGGCAGGCTGCAAACACATCCCATGTCTCGGTGCGCACACTGTCGATGCCCACAATGCGGTCGCCGGCTTTAAGGCCCGCGGCAGCTGCCGGCTGACCGGCAACAATATCCTTCACCACAACGGGGAAACGATAGGTCATAAATCCACGGTCCTTGTGGTCGCGCAACTCGTTGCTTACGGTGAGGAGCGCATTTTTAGGCAAATCTATCGTGGTGAGCGCACCGTTGCGTTTCACCGTCACCTCTCGCGCCTCAAGCAGTTCCTGTGTAGCTACACCGAAATCGGCTGCGTCAAGAGTCTTGCCGTCGGCACTCACAAGGATGTCGCCATCGCGGAATCCCAGCGTCTTTGCCGACTCGCAACCAAACTGCATGCCATATTCAGCGTCGCTGAACTGTATATATTTGTCGCCCCAGGCAAAAGCAATGCCCGCGTAAATGATTATGGCAAGAATAAAATTGAACAGCACACCGGCAATCATCACCAATAGACGCTGCCATGCCGGCTTGGCACGGAATTCCCACGGCTGCACAGGCTGCGCCATCTGCTCCTTGTCCATCGACTCATCAATCATTCCGGCAATCTTGCAATAACCGCCAAGCGGCAACCATCCTATGCCGTACTCCGTGTCGCGCCACGACGACTTGCCATCGTCGGCGCCTGCTTTCTTCTTAGGTTTCCACTTGAAAAGAGAGAACCACGGATTAAAAAACAGATAGAATTTCTCCACCCGGATGCCAAACATACGGGCAAAGATATAATGTCCGAACTCATGCACTATTATCAGCAAGCCAAACGCCGCTACCAGTTGTGCCGCTTTTATTAAAAATGTAGATTCCATTAGTTGTTGGTGTGTAGATTCTTATTTAATCAATTCTTCTGCAATTTTTCTTATCTCTGCATTGGTCGCAACATAGTCGTCGTATGTCGGGCTGACGATAAACCGGTTGCGAGCCACTGCCTCCGCCACCACTTCCGGCATCTGCATGAACCCTATGCGGTCGGCAAGAAAAGCCGCCACGGCAATCTCGTTGGCTGCATTGAGCGCACACGGCACGTTGCCGCCACGGTGGATTGCATCGAAAGCCATGTCGAGCAACGGAAACTTCTCGCGGTCGGGAGCCTCAAATGTGAGATTGGCATAATCAGCCACACTCATCTTGCGGCATGCCGACGGCAACCGCTCCGGATAGTTGAGAGCATAGCGTATGGGCAGACGCATGTCGGGCAAGCCAAGCTGAGCCTTCACCGAACCGTCGGAATATGCCACCATCGAATGCACAATCGACTGCGGATGAACCACAATCTCAATCCGTTCCGACGGAATGCCAAACAGCCATCGCGCCTCAATCATCTCAAATCCCTTGTTCATCATCGAGGCCGAATCAATGGTCACCTTTGCTCCCATCGACCAGTTTGGATGGTTCAATGCGTCGGCGCGAGTCACGCCATACAGTTCTTCTTTCGGACGCGTGCGGAACGGACCGCCCGATGCAGTAAGAATCAACTTATCGACCGATTCTGGATCTTCGCCCACAAGACATTGGAATATCGCTGAATGCTCTGAATCGACAGGCACAAGCCTCGACCCGTATTGCTTGACAAGCCTGGTTATCAGTTCGCCAGCCACGACAAGAGTTTCTTTATTGGCAAGTGCTATTGTCTTTCCCGCCTTGATGGCACTGATTGTAGGAGCCAGCCCGCTATACCCCACCATGGCAGTCACCACGATGTCGACATCGTCGGCTGCCGCGGCATCGGCTATCGCCTGCTGACCGCACATCACTTCGATAGGCTCGCCGGCAAGGGCGTCGCGCAACTTGGTGTAGCAGTCGCTCTGCGCAATCACCACACGACGCGGTTTAAACTTAAGCGCCTGCTCTATGAGCAGGTCTACATTGCGGTTGGCCGTCAGAAGCGACGGATAAAGTCGGTCGGGATATTCCGAAATCACATCAAGCGTCTGAGTGCCGATGGAACCGGTGCTCCCCAATATTGCTATATTCTTTCTATTTTCCACGAGATTTGTTGTTACCTGGCAGAGCAACGCTCTGTCAATTTACAAAGGTAGTAAAAACTTTCAAATCACTTGCAAAATCTCCTTTATAACAAATCCTAAAACCTCGTCAGTCTTGTTAAGGCACTTACGATTCCGTATTCTACAATCAATCTTGACAAATCATATTTGCTTCCTTATTCCGACTGCCGCGACATCATCGGGGATTTTTCAACAGAAGGCTGACGGAATCAATCTCGCATTGGAGCATTTCACCACCGAACATGCGAAGCGCCACCCGTCCCATCAATGGATAGCCTGGAACTTTTTTAGTCAGGCGTTCAAGCAGCAGTCTGCGATAGTCGACGCCTGCTTGATGATAGGCCGTCATCAGCGAGTCCTCAACAACCTTGGTCAGAGTTGAGTCGGCAGACTGCTTTTTGTAGGCAGCCTGCAACGATTCGCGGCGCTTTTCAAACGCATACCGGTCGGCAAGCAGCTGCGACAACGCCCGGTTTGACGGCGACCCCTGCACTGAATATGTACCATTTTCTATTGTCATTGTCAGCCGATTGTTGGTCAGCACAAAGCAGTATGCCGCCGTGTCGCCCTTAAGTCTCACAAAAGCCTCCATCGGCTCGTCAACCGTTCCGGAAAAACGGAATCCCCCATGCCTGACATCCGCACTGTCAAGCAGCATAAGTTTCTGATATTCCGGCAACAGCACATACAGATAGGCCTTGCCATCGCGCGAGGCGTCAACCGACCCGTCGAGCGAATAGGTTTTCTGCTGCGTCTCAGCGGAGCACGCCGAGAGAACCAACGCCACAACTGTTGCTATAATGCTATTTTTCAACATATTTTACATTAAAGAGATAGATATTGCTGTTCCAAATCGCCTTTCCGACAAAAACAAACTTGTCGCTGTCGATTTTTCCCATCTTCGCCACCACAAGACGTTCCTCCCCCTGATTGATTTCGCTCGTCATCGGAGTTTTTCCCATGACCGTATACTCCACATTGTCGTCAAGGTTAGGCACGAGCTGAATCAGTTCGTTGGGATTCAACTGATAGAATATGACCGGACGCGCCAATTCCTTGCGCACCGCATCCCATCTATAATTGTCGCGGAAATGAATCTGCGGAGTGAGAATCGGGAAAAACAAGAGGATGAGAATGCCGAAATAACGACGCCACAGATTCGGCATCGCGGCGAGCGACTGAGGCACCAGCAACATCAACACCGGCATAAGGCAATAATAGTAACGCGGATGCTTGAGTATCGACGCATACTGAATAAGTGGCATACAAGCCACTACAAGCAACGGCAACCACACAAAAAGTCCGCCGTCTGCCAATTTTTTCAATCCTCCTTTTGAGAATGCCGCCACAAGCACGGCCGCCAAGACAATCCAGAAACCGTAAGAGATGAAGAGCAGGCGTCGGATGTCGCGTGCAAAAGTGACCGACAATGCAAGCGAGAATTTGCGGAACGCCATCGACTTATGTACCGTAGGATGGAGTATGAAGTTGAAAAATCCTGGATAAATCACAAATGCAAAAACTAATGCAGCCACTCCAGCCAACAGAATCAGCAGTATCGCTCGGTGACGATGATGACGGATGCAAGAGGCTGCGAGCGCGAGACACAAGCCTATGACGTAGAAGGCATTGAAATATCCAAGAGACACGGTGCAACCCATCAACACTCCGAAGAGAGCCACAAATCGCCAACGGCGTATCTCCTCGCCCGCACGAAGACGCTGGACAAAGCCAACGACCATATACGTAAGCATGACAACCGAAGCCTCCGCCATCTGGTACTCTCGGATAAGCATCGCGTTGCGCACCGACAGAAGATTGAAATATGCAAGTGCAAGTCCGACAAACACCAGCATGTGACGCTCACCGAATATGCGTCGCAGCAGTTTGTACATAAACACAAACGACAATACGAAAAACAACATATTCAGCACTCCTCCACGCACGATATAGCCATCGAGGTCGTAGGCGTCGTAGCCCGTCAGCGCCACACGTAAAGCCATATAGTAGAGGCTGGCGTGGGGAGCGTCGCCATTGTTTACCCAAAGTTGGCGCAGGTCAGAGAGCATCCCATTGAAGCCGGTGTCTCCACTATGGGCAATCATGTCCTTCAGTTGGGCTCCAGTATAGGTCCCGTCGGCCACTGCCACATTATAATTGGGGTCGCATGTGCATAGCGCCATAGAGAATACCTCGTCTGAATGCAGCTCCGTCTTGCCGGCGATTGCATTGACACGCACATAGAATGCCAGGACAAAGAGCAGTCCCACAATCGCCCAGTTAACCCATTTTGCGTTGCGTCCATACATCTCCGTCACGGCTGTTATTGCACCGAGACCTTTCCCTGTTTCTTTTTTCTTATTGTCTTTATTTCTTCCCATAATTCATTATTTATTGAGCCAACGACAAGTTGACAGAAACACCGTAATTGCTGTTGGTTGTTGGATATGCGCTCGATGAAATCAACGGTTTGTTAATCTGATGGTCGAAATACGCCTGCAGCGTGATGCGCTTGCTCAACACGTAGCTTGCCGTGAAATTAATGGCTATCGACTTCGTGCCGGCGGTTGCCTGACTTGACCCTTCCTGCATTTTTCGTATAATCGACTGATTGTTCTGCAACGAAAAGTCGGCATTGAGAGTAAGGTCGTTGCTGACACCTTTCTGACCGCCTTTCATCTTCAACACAGTGTTGAAATTGGCAATCTTGTATCCGCCGCCAAACGTAAACGCTTTCTGCGACGCCTCGACAAGTTGTCCGGCACTGGTGTTGAGCGTCAGCGTGCGGCTGTCGCGGTATTCAACGTTGAGCGTAAGGTTGTTTTTAAGCGTAGCCGACAAACCAAGCAGCGGAGCGAATTTCTCAGTGATGGTCACCGACGAGATATTATATGGCGACGACGGCACAGGACGCTGCGTCTGCTCATCGCGGGTAAATCCAAAATCGCCATTGCCGGCGCCAACCCAGTTCAGATACGACGAGAAGGAGCCGACGCTGTATGTGCATTGATAAGCATGAGTCAGCGTAAGGCTGCGGAAGATGTTGCTCAGACCACCGATTTTTACCAACCCGTCGTAGGTGACGCGCCAGTTTGGCAACAACTGCGACAATGCCGGGAAGAACGATGTGGTCACTTTCTGCGGGTCCTTGCCAGTGTAGGCTGAGATGAACGCCGGAATCAGCACATCTCCGCTCGCCTGGCTTACGCCTCCGTTGTCGGCATTATAAGGCTGTCCGGCATACTCCGTGCCGCTGATAAAGCCGGCATCAGGATAGCGCATACCTTGATATTTCTGTTCCAACCGCTGCGCCATCACAGGGATGTTTGACAAGAATTTATCGTAGGCGGCACTGCTGTAGCCGTCTTTCGACGACGACCCGCGCAACGCTGTGGCTATGGCGCATGTGGTCATCGTGAAACTGCCGCTTCGGGTGGTAGGCATCGAGTTGTACATGAACTGCACCTGATTTGTGCGGTTGTCAGTACGGTTGGCTGTGAGCTGAATCTTCAATCCACGTATCGGCTCAAGCTGCACCTCAAAGTTGTACTCCTCAGTACGCGAGAAGATTGCAGGACTCGTCTGGTTCTCGTCGCCGAGCAGCCATCCGCGAGCCATCGCCTTGTTGAGATAAGACTCATCTGTAAATCCGAAAGCGAAATCCAATCCCGGTGACATCGGGCCATAGCTCTTGCTCTGTCCGAGCAAGTCGCCCACCTCGGGTATAAACTGCGGTATGTTGGACGTGCGCGTATTGCGCCAGCGGAAACTTGCGCTGCGCACCATCATGCCGAAACGCGCCGAATGGTCGGCAATCTCCTTCCAAACATTCACTTCTTTTGTCAAATCCTCAGTGACAACGAGTTTCACCGACTGCTTTCCTGTAGTGATGATTTGCAGATTATTATCATCCACCACTTTGGTTTTTATCGGGAACGGCTTGCCGTCAAGCGTTGTCGCCGACACCTTCACCTTCTTGCTGCGCAGATTGTGTTTCACCGCCACAACAGAGTCTGAAAGCTGGTATGTGCGCTGGAATTTGCGTGGTTTGCGCTCCTTATGCGACCTGTTGCCCCTCGAGCTGTTGGAGAAACGTTTGTTCACCTCCTTGAGGTATTTACACTTATTGTAGAGTGTCTCAAAATTGATTTTAGAGTCGAGATTCCATACCACATTGTTGGCAATCGAATTGCCAACTACAGCATCTGCCACATCGGCACCACGATCCCATCGATATGTCGCATTATACGACACATTACCGTTAAGGAAGTCAAGAACAGCTATCTTGCTGAACGGAGCCTTATAGGTCGCCGTAAACGATTGACTGTAATTCCACGGAGTACCGAAATCACGGATGCTGCGCATCACCGTGTCGCGCCATTCCTTATACTTGTCGGGGAACAATTTCTTATTCACCTGTCCCACTGCTTCCTCGATGCGCGCCATCGTGTTGGAGTTAAACGACAACGCCAACGATTTTGTAAGATTCCAAGTGATTGCAAACTGACGGTCCCAATAAAAATTCTTGCTCACCGACACTGGAACTTCCACTTCTACGTCAGCCTCATTGCGCGACTGCAGTTCGTAGTAATAGCGTGTCATGTTGGTCAAGAAGCTCAACGACGACGGCGCATAGCCGAACTCCCAGTCTTTAAAGAATTTCAGGTTTTTCGACTTGCTCTTGATGAAACTGAACGGCTTCAGCGGCTTGTAGACCGGAGAGAAGCTGTATTGGAAACTGCCGCGATAGTCGTTGATGTGCTCATACTGCACAGTCGGTGAAATGTTCTCCTGCTTGTTGAACGAGAAGTTGACTGTGAAGTTGGCAGGGTCCCAAGGCATCGGCACTTTGCTCTTAACTCCGAAATTGAATCCAGAAATACTGAAACTCTTCACCGTCGACTGCTCCACGGAATAATTGCTTATCGAGTCGCGCTCCTGCTTTGTTTCGGCCTCGTCGAGAGCGTCCTTAAGCAGGATATCCTGGTCAAGAGGGTTATATTTTGGCGATGTCTTCTCCTTCGACACAGAATAGTAGACCGGAGCTTTTAGCTTCGCCTTGGCTGGGAGGAAACGTCCCACATCAACCTGCGTCGCCACATTATACTGCTTGTAGTCATCCATGCGGCGCGACGATAGGTTTTGGTCTACATTTCCGAATCCAACAGTCTCGATATGTCCGCCAAAATTGACTGTAGCCACATCGCTGAGCGCAAGGTTGACATTGCCCTTCGCAGCCCATCCACCGTCTTGGTCGAAATCCGTCACCTTTAGTTCGTTCACCCACACCTCACCACTCTTCTCCTTGCTGGAGTTGTTGCGCACACCAATCATCACAACGCGCACATCGCTGAGCGAGGGGTTGCCAAGCACCGACACGCGGTTAGCTCTATGGTCGGGGTCGTAACCAGTATACAGCGTTGTGTTTCCCACCTGCTGCGACTCGTCGTGCTTCGCGCGGTTGCGTTCCTTCTTTATATCCGTAAACAAACTAAGTTTCACATCCATAAAGTTAGCTTCCGGCCATACGGCATATTGGTCATTGGTATTGTTGGTGTTGTATTTTCCGGGAGCCGTCAGATGCAACGGCACCTCATATTCATAGAAGTTGCTTTTCACGTCGGTACCAAGACGCATGAACACAGAGAAATCGCCGTCCTTCAGCTCTTCTGCCACGTCATTCACAAGACGCTCGGCGTGGGTGAAGAGTTGGATGCGTTTGTAAAGGCGCAAGTCCATCGATGTGTTCTTATATACGGCACGCGCGTCGCCGGCCTGCAGTCCTGTGAGCTTCATCGACATTGACTGCTCGTTGAGTTGCGTAATCTGCGACTGCCCCGGGTCAACAATACGGTTTACGCCTGGAGGCAGCACATAATTGACCGGCTCACGTCCGGAATTCTCCTCAATATTGACCACAGAAAGGTCGAGCTGTCCTTCCGCAGGAGCGTCGGCACGCGAATTGAGATTATAGTCGTACGTGCGCCAGTCGCCACGCACAAGCTCAAGAGTTGCGAAACGCAGATGCGTAGCTTCTTTGAATCCCGTCATAAACATACGGATGAAACGGATGGTTGAGAAGTCGGAAATCGAGCCAACCACCTTCTCATAGTCACGCAATGGAATCTTGAACTGATACCATACAGCCTCGCCCTTCTTGCCGTTTGCGAGCGGCACTGTCGACACTTGTTTGTCGGTGATATAATTCTGTCCAACCACCAAATCCTGACGGCGCAACGAGATATGATATTGATAGTAACGCTCATACTCGTTGAGCGTATTGTCCTGGTTGATGTCCTCCACATCAGGCACACTGCGCGACGACTGGTAGAGAGGATCCTTTTCATCGTCGTCACCAAGCGAGTTTCCCTCCGTGCCGTTGTAACGCTTGTAGCGTTCAAGTATCGACAAGCGCTGCTCGTCGTAGTCGTAACCGCGGAAATAATGATAGTTGTCGCCGGCAGGGTCGTTGAACGGAGAGAACTGGTCTGCCTCCATCTCGGCTATCTTTTCAGGCGACAACACTGCGCGCAGGTTCTCAAGATACTCCTTATAAGTCGTGAATTCAAACTCCTGTTCAGTCGACAGTCCGTTCAAGCCCACATCCTGATTGCGGCGAGCGCCAGAAGTGTTGTCAAAAGCATACGTCAGCGATGTTTCAGTCGGCACACGTCCCCATACAGTCTCACGAGTGCCGCGAGTACTGCCGTCGGCAGGCAGTCCGTTTTCATACGATTTGTATCCGTCTTTAAGGATATCCTCGCTCACCTCGCCGAGGTTGAAATACAAGTCGCCGCCTTCGTTGGTGTCACCCTCTACAGAGAACGGATCCATCATCCAGAACTGGATATACTCTATGTTTGACGTCTCGAAGTTGGTGTTGTCAAGCTTGCGCATAATGCCGCCCCAACGCTTCTCCGGGTTGAGAAGATTGAAATTGGCATCGATATTTGTATGGTCAAGGTTATACGGACCACGCTCTGCCGGATAAAACGACAGGTTGAGCGTCTGGATTGCCGACGCCTCGCCGTAATTGAGCTCACGGTTAGGCCATATCTCACGCGTAGTCACTTCGCGAACATAAGGACTTGACAACTGCTCCTTGTCATTCTTGATGTATGCCGGACAAAGCGATGAGTTTTTCTGAGTGAACATACGGTCGATATAGTACCATGCGAGCAAAGCTCTGTTTTTGCCATAGTCCACATTGTTGCTCAAAGCAGCCTCCGGAAAGAGTCCGCCGTTGGGGTCGTTTGGCGTTGACGCCAAGAACCAAGAATACGGCGAACGTATGTCAATTGTGTTTTGCGAGGTCTCAAAATCATCAAGATACGAGCTTCCCGCATTTGTGCCTGTTTTCTTCTTGTGGGGAATCAACTGAGCAAACTCGCCTTGCATGCTTATGGTCGACGGTGCGGTGGCATTGACCGTAGGGATGGCGTTGAGCCAGTTTGTAAGCCACATGAAATTCTTGTTGTATGAGAAATTCAGACCCCAGATAGTGTTGTTTATCAACTCGTTTCCAATATCCACCTTTTCTGTGAGCGGCTTTTCCGAGAAATGCATAAGTGTGGCTCCGACATTGAAGTCCTTGTTGAACTGATAGTTCATGTCAAGTCCGAGCAGCGTTTTGCGCTGTGTGCTGAACATTGACTGGTTTTCAAGCGACACACTGATGTTTGTTCCCGAATCAATGATGCTTTGGTTGGTGATTGTCACCGTACCCATATTGTAGTCCACAGTATAGTCACTGTTTTCCGTCAAAGTCACACCGCCGGCTGTCACCACAACCGAACCACGAGGCACGTTCATGGCATTCAGCCGTATTGTCGACCCCGATGAGGCTTGGTACTCTCCCGTAAGGATGAATTTATTCTTGTCCTGAAACTGCTTCGCAACAGTCTGCGTCGAGTCGTAGAGCTCATGGTAGCAGAAACGCTTGGCATCGTCGGCATTGAGCAATTGGCTCGCCAACCAGTCGCCGAACGGCTCTACAACAGGAAATATCACCTTGCCTTGCGCGGCATTGACAGTATAGCCGTCGATAAAGTCGTAGAATCCATCAGGATTGCTCTCGTTGTTTGAGTCCAGCCGGTCCACGTTGAGCACTTGGATAAGCGGTTTGTTGCGGATAGGATCGGCTGGCAGATATTGCACAGCGACACCAGTGGAGTCGCTTTTGTACTTCACGTTGAGTTTGAATTTAGTCTTCTGCACCTGATATGCACCAAGCGAATAAACGTTTTTCATCATCAAGTCCCAGTTGGCAAACTTTGGCGACACAGTGCTGCCCTTCAGCATTTTTACAAACAGAGCCTGACTGGAGTCAGTCACATCGCTCGAGAACTCACCCACTTGGTACACCTGTCCCTGATACGTGTATTCATAAGCCACGGCGAGCACCTCGTCGGCATTGAGCGCAGAGTTGAGCGCAATGTAGCCCAGCGTAGGATTGAGCTTGTACTCCGTCGACGACAGCAGGCGGGCACTCTCGATTTTCTCATAGTCGCGGCCGCCCTCTATGCCGTAGGCCGACAACGGCTCAAGCGCCGTCGACACCTGGCTTATCTGACGCGCGTCGGGATATTCGGTTTTGATTTCCTGCACAAGGTTGTTGGAATTGTTGCTTGGATTGTCGGGCGATGCCACCGGCACCCAGTGGTTGTTCTGCAAGTGTTTGTTCTCACCCATATCCATAAACCCCACCAGATGGCGCGCCTCGTTGTACGTGCCCCGTTGGTTGGTTACCCACACCTCAATACGTGTGATATTGACACCCGAAAGCACATAAGGCAGCTTCGAGGCATTGTAGTCGTATGTGTCGCGGAAATAGTGTCCGAGGAAGAAATATCGGTTTTTGTCGTAGTCGTCGGCATTGATTGAAAACTTTGTGGTCTGCGCACCACCCTTTGTGCTTACCGTCTGCGACTCTGAGTTTTGCTGCGACACCAATGCCGTGATTGAGAATTTTCCAAACTGCATCTTTGTTTTCAGACCGAACAGTGCTGTGCTACCCTTGATAAGCGACGATCCTGTGGTCATCGACACGTTGCCCGCCTCAATCGACTTGATGATTTCATCTTCCTTTCCATCATACTTCAGTTTCAGGTTTTTGGAGTCGAAATCAAACGTCGCGTCAGTGTTGTAAGTCATATTGAATTTCAACTTGTCGCCCACCGAAGCATCAATTGTAGCCTGTATTTTTTGGTCGAAATCAAAATAAGTCTTGCGCCGCGCACTTGCTGGAAGCGCCGGGTTGTCGGTCTTGTTGGATTTCACACCCATCTTAACCTGCACCGATCCCTGTGTCTTGAGCTGCACACCGCCCGGACCGAAAACCTTTTCCAATGGTCCGAGTCCGAATTTCATATCAAACACGTTGAATTTTGTTTTGTCCTTCTGCTCAAACAGTTCGGAGTTGCGCTTGCGGTAATAATCCATCATTGAATTGCGCACTTCCATATTGTTGTAAGCCTCCGACGACAAGATGAAAGGAGTTGCCACCTCACGGTCTCCCACCTTGGTGCGCACCACGTAAGTATCTGTCGTATAATCGTATTCCACCTCCGTCTTGATGTTCGACGGATCTTTAAGGTCGATTGCCTGACGGTCGGGACTCGTAAGCTCGTCGTAGCCCGGAGTGATTGTGGCCTTCACGGGATAGTGCATCCCGGTTGAATCGGGAACATTGCTCTTGCCGGTAAAAATCGTAGGCGGGGCGCTGACCTCGCTTTTCTTGTATTGCGCAAAACCGATGTTGCAGACGGAATAAAGCACAATTCCGGCCACAAGCATCAGCAAATATTTAACTCTTCCTCGTTGGTTCATTCAGTAAAAAAACGGCGTTTTAAAACGTTGCCGGAAACGAAACCGCCAAGCGCAGACTAAAGAATCTTTAAAGCCTTCTTAATCAAGCCCTCAACTTTTTCCGCAGGATTATCCTTGAGCAGTTTGCCCAATGCCTTCTGCACCGCAGGTTTGGCAAATCCAAGCATAATGAGCGCCGCCTGTGCCTCCTCATAAGTTTCCGACGTCGCCTCCGACTGAATAATTAACGTATCCGCACCCTGATTTATTTTATCGCGGAGGTCAACAATTATACGTTGAGCCGTTTTTGCACCAATTCCTTTCACCGCCTTGAGCAGATTCACGTTGCCCGAGGCTATGACTCCTTGCAAGTCGGCTGTGGAAAACGACGAAAGGATCATTCTCGCCGTGTTCGGCCCAACCCCCGACACCGTTATCAGCAACAGGAACAATGCCCTCTCCTCCCGGTCGGCAAAACCATAGAGCAAATGTGCGTCCTCGCGTATCGCCTCGTAGACATAAACTTTTGCCTGCCGCTCATTCTGCAAGCGTGTATAAGTGTTTAAAGAGATGTTGAGCATATATCCCACCCCGCCGCATTCCACCACGGCACTTGCCGGCGTAATCTCCGTCAACTCTCCTTTTACATATTCTATCATAGAATCCAATTTTTATGTAAAAGTAATAAAAAAAGGCAACCCCACAAAAGGATTGCCTTGTATTGTTGCTTTGCTAAGCCCGCTGTCGACTAACCGTATTGGATTGTTCCGTCTGGATTACGGTATTTGTCGAATCCCTTCTCGTACTGGTCCATAGCACGGAGGCTCATACCCATATTGGAGAAACCGCCGTCGTGGTAGAGATTCTGCATTGTAACCTTGCGGGTAAGGTCGCTGAACATAACCACACAGTAGTTTGCACACTCATCGGCCGTAGCGTTGCCGAGAGGCGACATGCGGTTGGCGAAGTCCATCAACGACTCCATGCCTTTCACACCGCTGCCGGCAGTGGTGAGCGTAGGCGACTGAGAAATTGTGTTGATTCTCACATGGTGCTCACGGCCGTAGATATAACCGAAGCTGCGTGCAATCGACTCAAGGAGAGCCTTTGCATCCGCCATATCGTTATAACCGAACATAGTGCGTTGCGCAGCGATATATGAGAGAGCCACAACCGAGCCATACTCATTAATGGCGTTGAGTTTCTTGGCAACCTGCAGCATCTTGTGGAAAGAGATTGCGGAGATGTCGAGAGTCTTGTCGAGCATTCCGTAATCGAGGTCGTCGTAAAGTCTTTTCTTACGCACGTTTGGCGACATACCGATAGAGTGGAGCACAAAGTCGATTTTTCCGCCCAACACCTCCACCGAGCGCTCAAACACGGTTTTCAAGTCATCACAGTTAGTGGCATCTGCAGGGATGATTTCCGCATTGAGCTTATCACCCAGTTCTGAAACCTCGCCCATACGCACAGCCACCGGCGTGTTGCTCAGCGTTATCACAGCGCCTTCCTCAACAACGCGTTCGGCAGTTTTCCAAGCAATACTGCTGGAATTCAACGCACCGAAAATGATGCCTCGTTTTCCTTTAAGCAAATTAAAACCCATTCGTTTCTAAATTAAGATTAAAAAATTATTCTTTTTTTGCGCTGCAAAGTTACGCATTTTTCTCCATTCTGCAAAAGAGTCGGCGGCGGCATCCGATTTTCCACCAGATGCCGCCGCCTTATCTATAGCCGTTTGCCAGCTCTTATTCGTTGGCCATGCGCTTGTTTTCCTCAAGCTGCTCCTTGCTGAGAAGAGCGTTCATGTCTTTCAACACCGCGCTGACGCCCTCAGTGAAATCTGTATACAGCTTCTTATAGGCAGCCTTGTAGTAGGCATTGCGCGCCTTGCGATACGCCTTGCGGTCGCCGGCGAAAGAATCTTTGCATGTTTTGTCGAAATCAACTGACACATCGTTGATCTTTTCAGTCAACAGATTGAAAATCTTGTCAATGACGTCATTCGCCTTAGCCTCGTCGATTCCATCATAATAATTGAGAATGAATACAGTTTCTCCGGCAAGGTTAGCCGCCATATTCTTCATATACTTTTTCAGTTGTCTTTTGTTTGCCATAATATTATTGTTTTAGAGTTTGTTCAAAACTAATTGAATGAGTTCGCCGATAGAGCCCTTGTAGTTAGGGTTTGAGGTGTGCGACACGCGTCCGGCGATAATCGAGCATACCGTCACAGCCTTGTGTCCCATAAGTTTAGCCAAGCCCTGAAGCATTGCGCTCTCCATCTCGAAGTTAGTCAGACGCTGACCTTTATACTCAAATCCGCTGAGCATCTTGCCATAGTTCTTATCGGCGATTTCAAGGCGCAGCTCGCGTCCTTGTGGGCCATAGAAGCCATTGGCGGTGATTGTGATGCCCATCACCATCCCCTCGCAGCATATACGGTTTGCCAGTTCCTCATCGGCGTCAACGATATAAGGATGATTCCAGATTGGTTTCCACCCAGACTGACTGATGAAGGCGTCCTCAAGTTCAATGTCGCGCACTTTTTCCGAATTCTTATAGAAGTGGAACGCGCCGTCGATGCCGAGAGCCTTGCGCGCAATCACCATCGAGCCCACAGGAATATCCTCCTGTATGCTGCCCGACGTGCCGATACGCACCATTGAGAGCTGACGGAAATTCTTCTTGACCGTACGAGTCTCGAAATCAACATTCGCCAATGCGTCGAGCTCATTGACCACAATATCTATGTTGTCGGCGCCAATACCGTGCGACACGCACATCACCGGCTTGCCGTGATATTCACCTGTTATCGTGTGGAATTCACGACTCGACACTTCATGAATTTTCTTATCGAAGAAAGAAGCCACCAAGTCTACACGACCCGGATCGCCGACGAGTATGATGTTGTCGACAAGCATTTCCGGCTTTATGTGAAGGTGGAAAACCGACCCGTCAGGGTTGATTATAAGTTCTGATGCTGGAATCACTCTTTCCATAGTATTTATTCTTTTTTTAGTTATTGCGTAAAGTTACAAACATCCGTTCAATCGGCGAAACTTTATTTCACAATAATCGTTAATTATTTTGTCTTATAAGCAACGTGCGGAACACCTGCATGGCCGTACGCTTCAAATTGGCATATGCCACATCGGGTTTCATCGCCTCTTCGAGCGGCATAGGGCCGGAAACCGTTGGATAAACCGACAGGAATCCGTACTCATTGAGGCTGTCGCTGTCTGACACGCTTCCTACGAATGCAATTGTCGGAATGCCATTCCACGCAGCCTCTCCACACACTCCGTAGGGAGCTTTGCCCAACAGCGTGAGCGAATCCATCGCCCCCTCTCCGGTAACCACAATGTCGGCATCGGCGATGCGTGCTTCAAAATTTATAGCCTTCAGCATCGCGTAGATGCCCGGTGTCAGACTGGCGTCGAGCATAGCCCACAACGCACCGCCAATTCCGCCGGCTGCGCCCGCATAACTCTGGTTTTGCATCGACTTGCCATATTTTTTTTTCACTACGGCCGCGAATGTACGCATACCGTCGTCAAGCGCCTCGAGGATTTTGTTGGTGGCACCTTTCTGCGGTCCGAAAAGCCATGCAGCACCTTTCGGTCCGTAAAACGCAGCATCCACATCGCACATCACCGTGAACGAGCATTCCTTAAGTTCCGGCATTCTCTGGCTGTCGTCAATCTCCGCAATGCGCGACAATGACCGCCCACAAGGCTCCAGCTCGTTGCCTCGGGCATCGAGAAAACGATATCCCAACGCCGACAGAAGCCCTGTGCCGGCATCGTTAGTAGCACTGCCTCCAACGCCTATGTTGAAATTGCGGAAACCTCTGTCAATGGCTTCGCGGATAAGTATGCCAGTGCCTTTGGTAGTGGCGTTCAGCGGATCATACTCGTCAGGGCGAAGCAACGCTATGCCCGACGCCGTAGCCACATCAATCACAGCCGTGCGACTTTCCACAGCGCCGAAACGCGCATCCACCGGACGTCCCAACGGATCCTCGCTCTTCACATTAATCCACACCCCTCCGGTCGACTCCACAATGGAGGCAGCCGTGCCGTCGCCGCCATCAGCCACATGGAGTTTGTCAATCTCACAGTCAGGCATTGCCGCGAGTATGCCCTCCTCTATCGCCGCAGCCACCTGCTCCGACGACAAAGAGCCCTTGAATTTGTCAGATGCAATGACAACCTTCATCAATACTCTATTTTGTCGGTCTTGTCACTCCACATACGGAATGCCTTGATTGCGCCAGAATCAGGCACATGGATGCAGGGAATGGAGCGCAACGACTTCGGACGTTCGAGTTCCTCATAGATAAACTTGTCGCTGAAATCGATGGCGTCCGCGTCTTCTTTGGTGTTGCCATAATATATGCGCGCCACTCCCGCCCAATAAAGTGCGCTGAGGCACATCGGACACGGCTCGCACGAGCTATAGACGTAGCAACCATCCAATTTGAACGAGCCCACCTTGCGGCATGCCGAACGGATGGCATTGACCTCGGCATGCGCCGTAGGATCGTTGTCGATTGTCACCGAATTTGACTCCACTGCCAGCACCTCGCCATTCTTAACTATGACTGCGCCAAACGGGCCGCCGCCATTTTCCACGCTGCGCTCCGATTTCTCGGCAGCCATACGCAGAAATTCCATATCTTTATCAGTAATTTTTATTTCCATTTTTCACCTTATTAAAATGAACGCAAATTTAATGATTATTTCCGAAATGGCAATACCCGCGCACACAATAGTGGGTGCTTTAAATTTAGATACATCTTTTAAGATTAAAAAACACATATTTTTCATCGCTACAACAGATAAAATTTTTAATTTCGCAATAGAATTTTAAACCTAACCTGATTAATTAACCAAACTAACATCATTATGAGAAAAATTTTTCTTTCTGTGATGCTCCTTTGCGGTTCAAGCATAGGATTCGCGCAATTGATGGAAGTCGGTTCAACTCAAAAAGTTAACCTTCCAGAAGGCGTGAAAGTCGACATGGCTACAATTAGCCCCAACGGCGACTATCTCCTCGTTGCTGACCAGCAGAAGCAAGGTCTTCAAAAATTGGACTTGGCAACAGGACAACTGACCACTGTCACCACAGCTTCCGGCTCGGAATACGACGCCAAAATCCTCGACAACGGCAATACCATCGTCTATCGTGAAACCCAAATCGGCAAAGACCACCTGAAACGTCAGGCATTGAAGTCGGTTAACCTTCAGACTGGAGAAGTGCAGACCATCGTCGACGCCACACGCGAACTCAACGGCGTGGCAGCAAACGGCGACGCAGTCTACGTGGTAAAAGGACGCAAGCTAAAGACAAAAGCTATGGGCAACGCCAAAGCCGACAAGAAAACCCCGGTGGCATTCATTGAATACGGACAGCTGATGCTCACCAGCAACGGCAAGACCGTAACTCTCTCTCCTAACGGAACAGAGGGACAAAGCTATTTGTGGCCTTCGGTTTCTCCCGACGGAACAAAGGTGCTCTACTACCTTGCCGGTCAAGGTGCATTCACTTGCAACATCGACGGCACTGACGTGCAGCACATCGGCTACATCCGCGCCGCAAAATGGTATGACAACAACATCGTTGTCGGAATGCACGACACAGACAACGGCGAATTTGTAACTTCATCAGAAGTAATCGCCTACTCTGCCGACGGCAAAGAGAAGCAAGTGCTCAGCGACGCTTCGACAATGGCTATGTACCCTACCGTTTCAGCCAACGGTGAGAAGATTTCGTTTACCACGCCAAGCGGCGAGGCATACATTATTAATGTAAAAACCAAATAGACATGAAGAGCAGACTATTGATGGCATCCGCAATCGTGGCACTCACTTGCGGAACAGCATACGCCGGCAAGACAGCCGACCAAGTCCGTATCTACATCAACCCGGGCCACGGCAGCTGGACTGGCAACGACCGTCCATGCCAGACAATCGGCCGCCAGCCGTACACCATTGAGAATGTGGATACAACAGGTTTCTTTGAGTCGAACACAAACCTTCACAAAGGTTTCGCACTCCTCGACAAGCTTGTAGAGGCTGGCGTACCGTTCGACCGCACCAAAAACCAAACGAACTCTAACCCAGACCGTATAGGCGCAGCCCTCGACATGTCGCAGCACATCGTGATGTCGCACGTCAAAGTTGGTCCGTACCCTGCACACAAAGGCGACGACAACGGCGCATACAACCGTCCGCTGTCTGAAATCCGCGAGGAGGTAGAGGCAAACAACTTCGACGTGTTTATCTCAATCCACTCAAACGCTGCCGGAGAAGGCTCTCCGACAAACTACCCGCTGTTTATCTTCCGCGGCAAGGACGACGAGACCTACTCCGCTCCTGGCAGCAAGGCGATGGCTCAACACATTTGGCCGTATGCCTTCAGCAACGAGCACCAGATGTGGTCATATTATTCAAAAGACAACGCCAACGTGCGCGGCGACCTCGACTTCTACGGTTCAGGATCGGAAACTTCAAACAACGGAACAAACTATATGGGTTATCTCGGAGTGTTGAAACACGGCGTCCCCGGATTCCTTGTTGAAGGTTACTTCCACACTTACCAACCTGCCCGCCAACGCGCCATGAACGATGACGTTTGCCGTCACGAAGGCCACCTCTATGCCCGCGGTCTTATTGACTATATGGGATGGAAGGCAGAAAAGACCGGCACTATCTACGGTATCGTACGCGACCTCCACGAGAAATTCAGCCAAGCTCTCTACAAGCCTGCCGCACGCACAAACGATGTCTATATGCCATTGAACGGCGTGACTGTTAAATTGTTCAAAGCTGGCGTTGAAGTGGCAACCTACACCACCGACAACGAGTGGAACGGTGCGTTTATCTTCGACAACCTCGAACCGGGCGAATACACTTTGACTTATACCGCCAAGGGATACAAAGGCGCTACAGAGGAATATCTGAAGCCTGTAACTGTTGAAGCCAACGGAACTGCATACATCAACACATATCTTGAGTCTGAAAGCTATGTTCCTCCGACAGTTGTCTACGAGAACTATCCTGACGAAATTGGCGACAACAAAGCTTACGGCGTTGCCGACAAATACAATGTAGCCGCTGTGGGCGAAGAAACCAGCCCATTGGCCACTCAATTGGAAGGCAAGACTGTGCGTCGTCAGATTATCCGCAACGGTCACTTGTTTGTGCTCGCTCTCGACGCTGCAAACGAGCCGTTTATCTACGATGTGAACCTTGCAGACAACAGCGTGGCTGAAATCAGTACAGAGGGCACAACTCTTGAAGAGAACCGTCAATTGAAGATTTCCGATATCGCATTCACTGCCGACAACGTTCTCGTAGCTACAAGCTACGGTGAAAACCAGTTTGACAACAATCAAGTTGCCTCTGGCGACGTACGCGGCTCTGTGGCAATCTACAAATGGACAAAGAACGACAACGAACTTCCGACAGGCGCTCCTGCGCTCTGGTTCACTTCCCAGAACTCAGGCAACTACTACAACGCATTGACCGGACGCACAATCGCTGCTTCTGGCACAAGCGAAGAGGGATCGATTGTCGTTACCGCACAGACTAAGGGTTCGAGCACATCCATGCGTTTCATTGAATTCGGCATCTCTGGCGGAGCATTGGCTACTACCACATTCATCAACAAAAATGTATCAGCCGACTCCAATTACACTGGCAACAAACTCGGCGATGACTACCAGCTTGTAGTTTCTCCGCTGTCAGAAAACCAGTATGTAATCGACGGTTCAAACACAAACCCTGTTGAATGGCAGACTGCCGGCAACAACACCGACGCTCCTTTGATGGGAACTATTCCTGCGGAGGCGATGGCTCCGGGCGAAAACGGCGCATCATTCTTCAAGTTTGCAGGCAACGACCTTATGGTCGCTCCAGTTGTTGCAGAAGGCAAGGTTGCCGGTTTGAAACTCATAAACGTAACAAACGGCTTCGACAACGCGAAACTCCTCACAACAACAGGCGCAGCTGTAACACCAGCCGAGGCTGCCTACACTACAGCTACAGGTGAAGTTGTCACAGAGAGAAACGCCGACGATGTGATCACCGACGCTTACTTCAACCTCTACCTCGTGCGCGACGGCAAGGTTTCAAAGTTTACAACCAAAAATGTTGAGCAGCCTACTGTAAGCTATGAATATGCTTACAATCTGGCAGCCAATGTGGGCGAAACAGAAACCACATTCACATTCGACGCTACAGGCGCCGCTCCTGCCGCCAACATCGTATTGATGAACAAAGACACCAAGGAGGTTCTCGCAACAGTTCCTGCAGGTGATGTCAAAGAAGGCGCCAATTCAGCGGTTATCGCAAACGAGCAACTCCCTGAAGGCGAATTGGCATGGGGCGTTGAAATCGCCAACCAGAACGCAGCACGTCCTAACATGGTAGCCTCTGTTCCTGGATTTGCCAAGGCTCGCGGTCTTGTCATCGACAACACTCCAACAAGCCAGTTCTTCGGCAACATCTACGTTGCAAACTGCACAGCCAACGACAAGTATGCCAAGGGTGTCTACATCCTTGACCACAAGCTCAACGTAAGCGAGAAAGCATACGGTGCCGACGGCTATACTGCATCTCACACAGCTTCTCCTTACCGCTTAGGCATCAACGAGAATGGTGTGGTATTCATTTCTGACTGGAACGACCCGACATCAGGCATCCGTCTGCTTGACCCGGCAAACCTCAACGCCAACACGACAGAGGCCCTTCCAAGCTTGTTCAAATTCACGAAACGCGACAACGACGGCCGTCTCTTCAACGGCGATGTTCTGCTTGGCAGTTCAACAACAGCAGCCGCAGTCTACGGCACTGGTGAGAACACCAAACTTTACACATTCGACGAGGACTACAATGCAGACGGAGCCACAGGCAATGTCGTATTGCGCTACGACCTCGGCACAGCATTGACTTGGGACAAGGCTCCATCGGCAATGCTCGGTCACAACATGATGGACAACACCAATGTTGAAATCGTTCCTGACGAAGGCGGTCTGTGGGTTGCACAAAGCCGTGGCGCTGGCAACAACGCTTCCAACTGTCCTTCATTTGTATACATCGACAACGATGGCAACCAGTTGTTCAACTCCGGCTCAATCGCCGACTACCTCAACGGCACAAACGGTAGTGCCCTTGCAATCTCAAAAGACCGCAAGACTTTGGTAGTTGTCGACGCCGACAGCAATTTGGCTGTATTCTCTGTCACTTGGAATGACAAGACTCCTTCGTTGAAGTATGAATACACAGTCAAGACTGGTGGCACAATCACCAACCAGATTCAGTATGACTACGCAGGCAACCTCTACGTTCTCAACCAGAAGTGCCTGCAGGTATGGGCTCTCCCGACCGACAACAACAATGTGACTACTCCTGCCGAAGGAACAATCACTATCGCACACGACGGTGTCGAGAACGTTGCAGCAGCCGCTACACGCGTTTACCCGAACCCGGCAACCGATGTTGTCAACGTTGAGGCTGCTGAGGCTATCGAAAGCATCGCAGTGTTCAACATCTCAGGAGCAATGGTCAACGCCAGCAGCAATGTCAACGGCAACAACGCCACTATCAACGTGAGCGAACTTGCTTCAGGCATCTACTTCGTACGCATCAACAACGGTGCTGCTGTCAGAATCATCAAGAAATAATCACTTTTGATTATTGTTTCGGCGGGCGGTCAAATAATGACCGCCCGCCTTTTTATTTCCCATACGAGCTTTTTACGACAATTTGACACTAAATTAAATATTTTAATTACGATTTATTTTGCAAACTCGAAATTTATGAGTAATTTTGCATCGTAAAAGAATAAGATTATGACAAACATCAATTCAATTTCACTAAGCATTATCCTTCTATCGGGTTCAATTATTATCGAATCGGATTAGAAAGGTCGTGTTTGCTGTTTTTGATTTGACAGACAATGAGCCTTTCTTACACACAAGAAAGGCTTTTTTTATTACGGAAAAGATTATGAATGAAAGATTGTTTTTTTTTGACACAACACTGCGCGACGGAGAGCAAGTGCCGGGATGCCAACTGAACACGGTGGAGAAGATTCAGGTTGCAAAGGCGCTTGAGAACCTTGGCGTAGATGTGATTGAGGCTGGATTTCCAGTGTCGAGTCCCGGTGATTTCAACTCTGTGGTAGAGATTTCAAAAGCCGTCACATGGCCAACCGTATGCGCTCTAACACGCGCTGTGGAGAAAGACATCGACGCAGCGGCGGAAGCATTGAAATACGCCAAGCACAAGCGCATACACACCGGCATCGGCACATCTGACTCGCATATCAGATACAAATTCAACTCCACGCGCGAGGAGATTATCGAGCGTGCCGTGGCCGCCGTTAAATATGCCAGACGATATGTCGATGATGTGGAATTCTATGCCGAAGACGCAGGCCGAACCGAAAATGAGTATCTCGCCCGCGTTGTAGAGGCGGTAATAAAGGCCGGAGCAACGGTTGTCAACATTCCCGACACCACCGGCTACTGCCTGCCACAAGAGTACGGCGACAAGATTAAATACCTTATGGAGCATGTTGACGGCATCGACCGCGCCATCATCTCAACCCACTGCCACAACGACCTCGGCATGGCAACCGCCAACACGATGAGCGGAGTGCTCAACGGAGCACGCCAAGTGGAAGTGACGGTCAACGGCATCGGCGAGCGCGCCGGCAACACCGCTCTCGAGGAAATAGCGATGATTATCAAATGCCACAACGATATTGACATCGACTGCAACATCAACACGCAGAAGATTTATCCCACAAGCCGACTCGTGTCGAGCTTGATGAATATGCCGGTGCAGCCCAACAAAGCCATCGTTGGCCGCAACGCGTTCGCGCACTCGTCGGGCATACACCAGGACGGTGTGTTGAAGAATGTGCAGACCTATGAAATCATCAATCCCCACGATGTGGGAATAGACGACAATTCCATCGTTCTGACCGCACGCAGCGGACGCGCCGCCCTCAAAAACCGGCTGTCGGCACTCGGCATCAATACCACCTTCGAGAAACTCGACAAGATTTATGAGGCGTTTCTCAAACTCGCCGACAAGAAAAAGGACATCAACGACGATGACATTATGATTCTCGCAGGCGTAGACCGCACGCTGAACCATCGCATCAAGCTGGAATACCTGCAGGTGACGAGCGGTGTGGGCATCCGTCCCGTGGCAAGCATTGGGCTCAACATCTGCGGCGAGAAGTTTGAGGCTGCGGCGAGCGGCAATGGTCCGGTAGACGCCGCCATCAATGCGCTGAAACGCATCATCGAGCGACACATGACCATCAAGGAGTTCACCATCCAAGCCATCAGCAAAGGCAGCAACGATGTGGGCAAGGTGCACATGCAAGTGGAATACAACGGGCACGTCTATTATGGCTTCGGCGCCAACACCGACATTATCGCCGCCTCCGTAGAGGCTTATATTGACTGTATCAACAAATTCAAAGAATAAAGACATGAACACTCTTTTTGACAAAATCTGGGACAAACACGTGGTGCAAACCATCGCCGACGGTCCGACACAACTATATATCGACCGACTCTACTGTCATGAAGTGACAAGCCCACAGGCATTCGCCGGCTTGAGACAACGCGGCATCAAATGTCTGCGTCCGCAACAGATTGTCTGTATGCCCGACCACAACACCCCAACCCACGACCAGGACAAGGAGATTGCCGATCCCGTGTCGCGCGCGCAGGTCGACACGCTTGAACGCAACGCCAAGGATTTCGGACTGACTTATTACGGAATGATGGACCCAAACAACGGCATCATTCATGTTGTAGGACCAGAAACAGGACTGACACTGCCGGGAATGACAATCGTGTGCGGCGACTCGCACACGTCTACCCATGGCGCAATGGGCGCTGTGGCTTTCGGAATCGGCACGAGCGAGGTGGAAATGGTGATGGCTTCGCAATGCATCCTGCAATCACGCCCGAAGACAATGCGCATCACCGTCGACGGCAAGCTCGGCAAGGGTGTGACGGCTAAAGACCTTGCATTGTATATGATGTCGAGGATGTCGACCAGCGGCGCCACCGGCTATTTTGTTGAATATGCCGGCGAGGCGGTGCGCTCACTCTCAATGGAGGGACGGCTGACGCTCTGCAACCTGTCGATTGAGATGGGCGCGCGAGGCGGCATGGTGGCTCCCGACGAAACAACTTTCGAATACCTCAAGGGTCGCGAACACGCTCCTAAGGGCGAAGCCTGGGACAAAGCCCTCGCCTATTGGAAGACGTTGCGCAGCGATGATGACGCCAAATTCGACAAGGAGGTCAGATTTGACGCAGCCGACATAGAGCCGATGATCACCTACGGCACCAACCCCGGTATGGGAACTGGCATCACACGCTCCATCCCAACAACCGATGCGATGGCCGACACAGAGAAGGCTTCTTTCATGAAGTCGATGGAATATATGGGATTCAATCCCGGCGATAAACTTATCGGCAAGAAGGTGGACTACGTGTTTCTCGGAGCTTGCACCAACGGCCGCATCGAAGACTTCCGCGCATTCGCGTCGCTGGTGAAAGGCAGGCATAAAGCCGACAGCGTAACGGCTTGGCTCGTGCCAGGGTCATGGCGCGTCGACAAGCAGATTCGCCAAGAGGGCATCGACAAGGTGCTTGAGGCTGCCGGATTCGAAATTCGCCAACCGGGATGCTCCGCCTGTCTGGCAATGAACGACGACAAGATTCCCGCAGGCAAATACGCCGTGTCGACAAGCAACCGCAACTTCGAGGGCAGACAAGGTCCAGGCTCGCGCACAATGCTCGCAAGCCCGCTGACAGCGGCGGCGGCAGCCATCACAGGCAAAGTGACCGACCCTCGCGAATTTTTATAAATCTACAAATTCCAAAAAGAAATGAAACAGAAATTCAACATCATAGAAAGCACCTGCGTGCCGTTGCCTCTTGAAAACGTCGACACCGACCAGATTATCCCGGCGCGCTTCCTCAAAGCCACAACCCGCGACGGATTCGGCGACAACCTGTTCCGCGACTGGCGCTACGACAAACAGGGCAACAAGATTGACTCGTTCGTGCTCAACGACCCCAGATATGGCGGTGAGATACTTGTGGCAGGAAAGAATTTCGGTTCAGGCTCGAGCCGCGAGCATGCCGCATGGGCAATTGCCGACTATGGTTTCAGGGTAGTCGTGTCGAGTTTCTTCGCCGACATACACAAGAACAACGAGCTTAACAACTTTGTGCTGCCTGTCGTTGTGTCGGAACAGTTTCTCGCCGAACTCTTCGACAGCATTTTCAACAATCCACAAACGAAGGTAACGGTAAACCTTCCGGAACAAACGATTACCAACGGCGCAACAGGCCGCAGCGAAACGTTTGAAATCAATGGCTACAAGAAGCATTGCCTTATGAACGGACTTGACGACATCGACTTCCTGCTCGCCAACAAAAACAAAATTGAGGACTACGAGAACAAGCAGCAATGAAAGGTTCTATAATAGAGATAATGGACACCACGCTGCGCGACGGCGAGCAAACGTCAGGCGTGAGTTTCTCCCGAAGTGAGAAACTCAGCATCTTCCGACTGCTTGTCGAGGAGCTCGGCGTCCCGCGTGTCGAAGTGGCGTCGGCAAGAGTCTCGACGGGCGAATTCGACACCGTAAAGCATATCTGCGAATGGGCTCGCGCCAACAACCATCTGCACAAAATCGAGGTGCTGGGATTTGTCGACGGAGGAAAGTCGGCGGAATGGACCGCCGCTGCCAGAGCCACCGTAATCAACCTCCTGTGCAAAGGCAGCGAGCGTCATTGCCGACAGCAGTTGGGCAAGACTCCGGCACAACACATTGCCGACATCCGTGCTGAGATTGCCGATGCTGTGGGGCGCGGTCTGAAAGTGAATCTTTATCTTGAGGATTGGTCAAACGGCATCAGCCAGTCGCCCGACTATGTGTTCTCCTTAATGGACGCATTGCGCCACGAACCAGTGGAACGCTTTATGCTGCCCGACACACTCGGCATTCTTGACCCCTACGACACTTTCGACTATGTGAAACGCATGGTCAAGACCTATCCGGAACTGCGTTTCGACTTCCATGCCCACAACGACTACGACCTCGCCACGTCAAATCTCTTCGCCGCCTTGAAAGTGGGAGCGTCAGGGGTGCACTGCACGGTCAACGGTCTTGGAGAACGCGCCGGCAACGCCTCGCTGTCGAGTGCTGTCGCAGTGATTCACGACATGCTCCACATGTCAACTGGCATTGACGAGTCAAAAATAAACCGCGTGAGCCATATCATAGAGTCATACTCCGGCGTTGCAATCCCTCCCAACAAGCCTATTGTCGGCGAATACGTATTCACGCAATGCGCCGGAGTGCATGCCGACGGCGACAGCAAGAACAACCTCTACTCCTCGAATCTTGCCCCAGAGCGCTTCGGCCGCACCCGCGAATATGCCCTCGGCAAACTGTCGGGCAAAGCCAATATCCGCAAGAATCTTGAAGCTCTCGGACTTGACTTGAGCGAGGAAAGCATCCGCAAAGTGACACAGCGCATCACGGAACTTGGCGACAAGAAAGAAATCGTCACGCAAGAGGATTTGCCCTACATCATCGCCGACGTTGTGAAGCACAGCGCAATCAACGAGCGCATCAAACTGATAAACTACCAGCTGTCGATCACCAAAGACCTGCGACCCACAGCCATCGTAAAAATAGAAATCAACGGCAAGCAATATATGGAAAGCTCCGTCGGCGACGGACAATATGACGCTTTCATGAAAGCCCTGCGCAAAATCTACCGGGGGCAGCGCCGGCGCGAGTTCCCGAGACTGACGAACTACGCCATCAACATTCCGCCAGGCGGACACACCGACGCCCTTGTGCAAGCCACCATCCATTGGGAATACAGCGGACGGACGCTGAAAACCGTCGGCCTTGACGCCGACCAGACAGAAGCCGCCATCAAAGCCACAATAAAATTGCTGAATATCGTTGAAGAATATATAGACAGTGTGAAACCAAAAAAATAACAAGATATGAAACTGAAAATAGCCGTCCTTCCGGGCGACGGTATCGGTCCGGAAATAATGTCGGTGGCTCTCGACGTTGTCAAAGCCACTGCAAAAAAGTTCAACCACCAGTTGGAATACCAAACAGCCCTCGTGGGCGCCTGCGCCATCGATGCCACAGGCTCGCCTTATCCCGAGGAGACCCATCGCCTCTGCATGGAGTCTGACGCAGTGCTGTTTGGTGCCATCGGCTCGCCTAAATACGACAACGACCCGACCGCAAAAGTGCGTCCGGAACAAGGATTGCTCGCCATGCGCAAACAACTCGGGCTGTATGCCAACATACGCCCCGTAACCACTTTTCCCGGACTTATCCACAAGTCGCCTCTGCGCGCCGACCTCGTTGACGGCGCCGACTTCATCTGCATCCGCGAACTTACTGGAGGCCTTTACTTCGGGCGTCCACAAGGCCGCAGCGAAGACGGGCAGACAGCCTACGACACCTGCGTCTATTCGCGCTACGAAATTGAGCGCATCGTGCGCCTCGCCTATCAATATGCCGAAAAACGCCGCAAGAAAGTGACCGTTGTCGACAAAGCCAACATTCTCGCCACGTCACGCCTGTGGCGAGAAGTGGCACGCGGAATAGCCGCCGAACATCCCGCCGTGACAACCGAATACATCTACGTCGACAATGCAGCTATGCGCATAATACAATGGCCAAAAGACTTCGACGTGCTTGTCACCGAAAATATGTTTGGCGACATTCTGACCGACGAGGGCTCTGTGATTACCGGTTCGCTTGGCATGCTGCCGTCAGCGTCGATAGGCACACACACATCGGTGTTCGAACCTATCCACGGCTCCTACCCCCAGGCTGCCGGCAAAGACATCGCCAACCCTCTCGCCACAGTGCTGTCGGCGGCTATGATGCTTGAATACTCATTCAACCTGAAAGCCGAGGCGGAACTCATCCGAAAGGCTGTCAACGCCTCAATGGATGCTGGAGTAGTAACCGAGGACATCGCATCCGACGGCGCCAAAGCATACCGCACCAGCGAGGTCGGCAAATGGCTTGTTGACTACATTGAAAAAGCATAATACAGCATAACGCCATCTGCACAACCGGCACACCATGGTGTGCCGGTTGCTTTTTGCGCATACAAAATGCCGCCCCCATTCACATAGGAGCGGCACATATAACATTATTTTTAAGATTTTCTCAATACAATACTAAACGTAACCTTGTCCCATCATAGCGTGAGCCACCTTCATGAAACCGGCGATATTCGCACCCTTCATATAGTTGACTGCGCCATCAGGTTGAGTTCCGTATTTCACGCACTGCTCGTGAATGTCGTGCATAATCTGATGCAACTTCTGATCCACTTCAGCCTCTGTCCAAGTGAGGTGCATAGCGTTCTGGCTCATCTCCAATCCAGAAGTAGCCACACCACCAGCATTCACAGCCTTGCCAGGAGCATATACAGTCTTGCTTGCGATGAATGTGTCGATAGCCTCAGGCGTACATCCCATGTTTGAAACCTCGGCGAGGATTTCCGCACCGTTGGCAACAATCATGTCTGCATCAGCCTTGCCAACCTCATTCTGTGTTGCACATGGCAGACAGATGTCGACCTTGCGCTCCCACGGCTTCTTGCCTGCGAAGAACTGAGCGCCAGGGAATTTCTCCACGTATGGCTCAACCACGTCATTGCCGGAAGCACGAAGCTCGAGCATATAATCAATCTTCTCGCCACTGATACCGTCAGGATCGTATACATATCCGTCAGGACCAGAAATTGTAACCACCTTGGCACCAAGTTCAGTCGCCTTCAAAGCCGCGCCCCAAGCCACATTTCCAAAGCCAGAGATAGCCACAGTCTTGCCTTTTATATCATCGCCCATACGATGAAGCATATTCTGAACGAAATAAAGAGCACCAAATCCTGTAGCCTCCGGACGGATGCGCGATCCACCAAAGTCGAGACCCTTGCCTGTAAACGTACCTGTATGCTCCTGAGCCAATTTCTTGTACATTCCATACATATAGCCCACTTCTCGTCCGCCTACACCGATATCACCGGCAGGAACGTCGCGGTCAGGACCGAGATTGCGCCACAACTCAAGAATGAACGCCTGGCAGAAACGCATGATTTCCTTGTCCGACTTTCCGCGCGGGCTGAAGTCAGAACCGCCCTTGCCGCCACCCATAGGAAGAGTGGTCAACGCATTCTTGAACGTCTGCTCGAAGCCCAAGAATTTGAGAATTGACAAGTTTACAGAAGCGTGGAAACGGATACCTCCCTTATACGGACCGATGGCATTATTGAATTGCACCCGATAACCAATATTGGTCTGCACTTCTCCATTGTCGTCAGTCCAGAGCACACGGAACGTGAAAATACGGTCTGGCTCCACCATTCTTTCAATGATTTTTGCGCTTTCAAATTCAGGATGCTGTTCATAGACGTCCTTAACTGAAAGAAGCACCTCTTTGACGGCCTGCAAATATTCCTTTTCACCAGGATGTTTGGCCTCGAGATCGGATAGAATTTTTTCTACATTCATAGTTTTTGGTATTAATATTTGGTATATAGTAAATTGTCATTTACACAGAGCAAATTTAGGAATTATTTTCCGAAACGGACAAGGAAAAACCAAAAAAAATAATATGTTTTATAGCATTTTGTCATATACCGTCACTGCCACAATAAATTGCGGACGCCGGAGGCGAAAGTAGGCCATTCGTCATCATTCTCGGCTTTTTCATAGTCAACTTGCGATTTTAATGCTATTTAACCACAAAAAGGCTTTGTCATATGGCAAGAAAAGCGTAATTTTGCATTCTGATAGAAAATAGACAATTCTGAGAATGCGAAATAAACTGATATTATCATTGCTTTGCGCCGCCGTGCTCACAGGATGCGGAGAATACAACAAGGTGCTGAAAAGCTCTGATACCAATTATAAATACGAATACGCCAAGAAGGCTTTCGAGGAGCGCAAATACGTCCAGGCTGCAACGCTGCTTGAAGACGTGGTGAAGGTGCTGAAAGGCACCGACAAAGCGGAAGAGTCGCTCTACCTCTTGGGGCTCAGCCACTATGAGAACAAGGACTATGCCTCGGCAAGCACGTATTTCCAAACCTATTACACGCACTATCCAAAGGGAAAATATACCGAGTTGGCGCGTTTCTATGCCGGCTACGGCTACTACCTCGACTCTCCGGAGCCGCAGCTGGACCAAACCGACACCTACAAGGCAATTGACGAACTTCAGCGATTTCTTGACTACTTCCCCAACAGCGACAAGAAGTCGATAGCCCAATCAGCCATCTTCGAGTTGCAGGACAAGTTGGTTCAGAAAGAAATCGACAACGCCCAGCTTTACTACAATCTCGGAAATTATCTCGGCAACAACTACGAAAGCGCCGTAATTGTGGCGACAAACGCGCTGAAAAACTATCCTTACACAAAACATAAGGAACAACTGCAGATGATTGTGCTGAAAGCCAAATTCCAACAGGCATACCAGAGCGTCATCGAGAAGAAGGCCGACCGCTACCGCGAAGTGATTGATGAGTACTACTCTTTCATCAACGACTACCCAGAGAGCAAATACCGCAGCGAGGCTGACAATATTTTCAAGATAGCCAACAACTATCTCAATAAGTAACACGATAAAACAACATTAAATTCATATAGATAATGGACTACAAGAGATCGAATGCGCCGCTTAACACGGTTACTCGCGATGTGATCAAACTTTCACAAGACACCGGCAACGTGTATGAAACTGTTTGCATCATCGCAAAACGCGCCAACCAGATTGCCGTAGAGATGAAAAAGGACTTGGAAAAGAAACTTCAAGAGTTCGTCACTCTCAACGACAACCTTGAAGAAGTTTCCGAAAACAGAGAGCAGATTGAAATCTCCCGTTACTACGAGAAATTGCCGAAACCTGTGCTTATCGCAACTCAGGAATACATCGAGGGCAAAGTGATGTACAGAAACCTCGTTAAGGAAAAAGAAAAAGTGAGCCTCTAACCGACATCGCTTTCAATGACTACGGCTGTATCCGCAAGGATGCGGCCGTTTTTTTATGCTCATCACGGGCGATTCGGAAAGAAAATCGTGCAAGCACTTTTCTTTTTGATAAAACCGACGGCGCCTCGGGAAAATTGAAGCAGCTTCATTTTTCGCTCGGCTTGTTCGTTTTTTCACTCACCTTGCACTATCTTTCCATAAGATAGGCGGCGGTTCGGAAAAGAAAATCGTGCAAGCACTTTTCTTTTCACTCACCTTGCACTATCTTTGTATCTTGAATTAAAAACGACAACAAAGTGGCAGAAACAATAAACACATTGACTTCATTCTACAAGAAGCATAAAATATTGTCGACGGTGATTCTAATCGCTTTAGTCGATATACTTTTGCTGGTAATCAGCTATTTCGCACTCAGCGTGTTTACCAACCACGGCAACAAGGAGACCGTACCCAGCCTTACTGGAATGGACGTCGAAAAAGCCACCGAGATGCTCGACCGACGCAATCTAAAAATCGAGATTGCCGACTCATCATACGTCGAAGGCGCACGCCCTGGAAGCATACTCGAGCAGAACCCCGAGGCGGGCTCGTTTGTGAAGGACGGACGTACAATATACGTTACAATACGCACATACTCCACAAAATTGGTCAAGGTGCCTATGCTCACCGACATGTCGTCGCGTCAAAGCCAGTCAATACTTACCGCTCTGGGCATCAAAGACGTAAGGATACAGAGTGTGCCGTCTGAATTCCGCGACCTTGTAACCGACGTCCGCTGCAATGGCGCATCGCTGACCGAGGGAAGCAAGATTCCCGTAAACGCCACCGTGACTCTCTTTGTTGGCGACGGCTCGCTCAGCGGCATCATAGAGGAAGACCTGTCGGGCAACTCCGACAGCCTGTCGTTTGAATTCGACGATAGCAACAATCTGGAATAAAAACATATAATGGAACAAGACATTGACGATATATTAGAAGCCGACGCCATCCCGACGGACAGCGGTGACGGTCAGGAACTTTGGGAACACTACCGATTTGTCGCGGAGAAGGGGCAAAACCTGCTCCGTGTAGACAAATTCCTTGTGAGCCACATCGACAACACTTCGCGCAACCGTATCCAGCAAGCAGCAGAAGCCAACTGCATACTTGCCAACGGCAAAGCGGTGAAGTCGAACTACCGCGTCAAGCCGGGCGACATCATCTCGCTTGTGATGGACCGCCCGCGCTACGAACTCGACATCATTCCGGAGGACATCCCTCTCGACATAGTGTATGAAGACGACCAACTGCTTGTTGTCAACAAGCCCGCCGGACTGGTTGTGCATCCCGGACACGGCAACTATTCAGGCACACTGGTCAATGCCCTCGCCTACCATTTCCGCAACGACCCCGACTACGACGTCAGCGACCCGCGGCTCGGCCTCGTACACCGCATCGACAAAGACACATCGGGACTGCTTGTCATTGCCAAAACACCAGATGCCAAGACTTTTCTCGGCAAGCAATTCTTCAACAAGACAACCCATCGACAATACGTGGCGCTGGTATGGGGCAAATTCGCTGAAGACCACGGAACTGTGGAAGGCAACATCGGCCGCAATCCGAAAGACCGCCTGCAAATGGCTGTCTTCCCCGAAGGCGACCAGGGCAAACACGCCGTCACCCACTACAAGGTTATCGAAAACCTCAGCCACGTAGCGGTGGTGCAATGCCAACTCGAAACAGGACGCACACACCAGATACGTGTGCACATGAAGCATATCGGACACCCTCTCTTCAACGACGCTCGCTACGGCGGCGACAAAATAATCAGAGGCACCACGGCTGCAAAGTACACCCAGTTTGTGCAAAACTGCTTCAAAATCTGTCCGCGTCAGGCCCTCCACGCCAAAACGCTTGGCTTCGTACACCCCCGCACACGCGAAGAAATGTTCTTCAACAGCGAGATTCCAGCCGACATGACCGCACTCATAAAAAAATGGGAAGATTATACAGCCGCAGTGCTATAAATTAGGTCAAAAACCTTTTTTATTCCAATAAGATTTCTTACCTTTGAACATTATTACAAGTATGGAAATCTTAAAATCAGAATATATATGAATGAGATAGCAACCCCACAAGAATTCAGTGACATTTGTCCGTTTTCCGATGCCCAATTCAAGGAAAAAATGAAGGAACTTGTCGCCGAAGACGGGTTCAAGCACGCCGTTACATGGGTGATGCCCGACATTGACTTTGACGGCTTCTGCAAAATGCTTCTGCAAATAAACACGAAGAAGGAATTCCAGGAAAACGTGATGTTTGACTTCCTGAAACTTCTCGCTGCAAAAACCACAGAGGGCATTTCTTATGACAACATCGAGAAAGTAGACCAAAATAAGTCGTACACAATGATGACAAACCACCGCGACATTGTGCTCGACGCCTCATTCCTAAACCTCGCCCTGCTCTACAACCACTACCGCACCACGGAAGTGGCAATCGGCAGCAACCTTCTTATCTACAAATGGATTGAGGACCTCGTAAGAATCAACAAAAGCGTAATCGTTAAACGCGACCTTAATATCCGCCAAGCTCTCGGCGCTGCCGAACAGCTGTCGGGCTACATCCACTTCGCCATCACGCAAAAGCATGAGTCGGTTTGGATTGCACAACGCCAAGGACGCGCCAAAGACAGCAGCGACACCACTCAGGAAAGCCTCATCAAGATGCTCGCAATCAAGGGTGGAAAATCGACTATCGACAATCTACTTGAATTGAACATCATGCCTGTCGCCATCAGTTACGAACTTGACCCCAACGACTATCTGAAAGCGCGCGAGTTTCTTTTGAAAGCGAAAGACCCGGATTTCAAAAAGACAAAACGCGACGACCTTTTCAGTATGGAAACAGGTCTGCTTCAAAACAAAGGACGTGTGCATTTCACATTCACAGACTGCATCAACCCGGAAATGGAGAAGCTCCGCGGGCTGGACAAGCAGGAAACACTGCTCGGCGTGAGCAACATCATCGACCGTCAAATCCACTCCAACTACCGCATCTACCCTTGCAACTACATCGCGTTCGGCGAACGTTTCAACGATTCTCGCTTCAACGACCGCTATACAAAGGAGGACCACGACAAATTTGAGGCATACCTCAGCGGACAATTGGCAAAAGTGCAGAAAGAGGTGGATTTCACATTGACCGACGAAGACTACGCATTTATGCGCGAGAAGATTCTCGTAATGTATTCCAACCCTTTGGTAAACAAACTAAAAGCACTCGGAGAACTTTAAAAAGACATCGTTTCAACATCCTATATGAGACTTCCAATACTTGCGTTGCTGCTCTTTGCAGCAGCAATGGCGCTGACCGATGTCAGCATCTACAAGCAACTGCGGAAACTCGGGCATCGATGGCTGACAACCGCACACATTGCGGTTTCAGCCATCATTTATATCGTGCTTGCCGTAATTGCTGCGTTTGCGAAATCGCAAGCGGGCGAAGAGTTTTTCATCATGATGATGTGGGGACTATTCTCCGCAATATCCATTTCAGCGGCAAAACTCATATACATGCCATTCTACGCCATATCCATGCTTCCTCGCCTGCGCCAGAGCCGCGCCATGCGCAAATGGCGCATAGCCGGCATAGCGATAGGCGCAGCCGTACTGTTGACAATGTGGTGGGGAGCCATCGTCACACCGCGCCAACTTGAGGTCAACAACGTTACAATAACGTCTGCCAACCTTCCCGCGGCATTCGACGGCTACCGCATACTCCAAGTGTCCGACCTTCACACCGGCACCTACGGCAACCGCACATCAATCGTGGAGAGCATCGTGAAGGAGATAAACGCCCAGCACGCCGACCTCGTTGTGGTGACAGGCGACATTGTGAATCGAAAGACTGATGAAATCAAGCCTTTCATTCCGACACTACGTCAAATCAAAGCGAAAGACGGCGTAATCTCAATCCTCGGCAACCACGACTACGGCGACTACTACAAATGGAGCTCGGCTGCCGATAAAAAAGCCAACCTCGACCGTCTCGTAAGCATACAGCGCGACAGCCTTGGCTGGACACTGCTGCTCAACGAACACATATTCCTACGGCAAGGCGGCGACTCCATAGCAGTGATCGGCGTGGAAAACTGGGGCGAGCCTCCATTTCCAACCTACGGCGACCTCGGCAAAGCATATCCCGACGTCAACGACAGCCGGTTCAAGCTGCTGCTCACCCACAACCCAAAGCATTGGGAAAGCATCGTCAGCAAGCAGTCGAACATCGACCTGACGCTGTCGGGCCACACCCACGCAATGCAGATGATGCTGTCGGTGGCAGGCATCAAACTGTCGCCGTCGGTATGGAAATACCAGCACTGGCAGGGACTCAGCAACGAGGACGGCAAAATGCTGTACGTCAACATCGGCACCGGCGAGGTGGGAATACCTATGCGCATCGGCGCCACACCGGAAATTACGGTGTTCACTCTAAAAAGAAAGTAATGGAACCGAACATTTTATCCCATATAGCGTCGCGCACAGGCATCTCCAGCCGACAGATAGCCGCCACAGCCGACCTGCTCGACAGCGGAGCTACAATTCCGTTTATCAGCCGCTACCGCAAAGAGGCGACAGGCTGTCTTGACGAGACACAGATTCAAGCCATAGCAACCGCCTACGAGGAGGCTGTGGAAACGGAGAAGCGACGCGCATTCATCATCGATGCCATCAACTCACAAGGCAAACTGACAGACGAACTGAAAGCGGAAATCGAGTCGGCGACCGACACAACCACTCTTGAGGACCTATACCTGCCCTACAAGCAGAAACGACGCACACGAGCCGAGATTGCCCGCGAGAAAGGACTTGAACCTCTCGCCAAAATAATCATGGCTCAACGCAACGACCGCATCAGACAAGCGGCAGAGCGTTTTGTGGGCAAAGACGTAGCCGACAGCGACACCGCCATAGCCGGCGCCCTCGACATCATCGCCGAATGGGTGGCGGAAAACAATGCCGTGCGGCAGAGCGTGCGCAACACGTTTGCCCGTGAAGCCGTGATTACAGCCAAAGTGGTAAAAGGCAAAGAAGAGGAAGCGTCAAACTTCCAAAACTATTTCGACTTCTCGTCGCCGCTGAAACGCTGCGGCTCCCACCGCCTGCTTGCCATACGCCGAGGTGAGCGCGAAGGACTGCTGAAAGTTGACATCTCCATCGATGGAGAACGCATGACCGAACGCATAGCCAGCCGCATGCTGCACGGCAACGGCGAAGCGTCGCAATTGGTGGAACGGGCCATCACCGACAGCTACAAACGTCTGATAAAGCCTTCTATCGAAAACGAATTCGCCGCATTGTCGAAAGACGATGCCGACGAGAACGCCATATCAATGTTTGCCCAAAACGTTCGCCAGCTGCTCTTTGCACCGCCTTTAGGACACAAGCGCGTGCTTGCCATCGACCCAGGCTACCGCACCGGCTGCAAAGTGGTTTGCCTTGACAGTCAAGGCAACCTCATGCACAACGACGTGATCTACCCCACACCGCCACGCAACGAAACCGCCATGGCTGCAAAGAAGATTGCCAACCTCATAGAAACATACCGCATCGACGCCATAGCTCTCGGAAACGGAACGGCGAGCCGCGAAACAGAGCGTTTTCTCGGTTCGCTACGCTACAACCGCGACGTGCGCGTATTTGTTGTCAGCGAGGACGGAGCGTCGATATACTCGGCTTCGAAAGTGGCGCGCGATGAATTTCCCGACAAAGACGTCACTGTGCGCGGAGCGGTGTCGATAGGCCGCCGCCTCATCGACCCTCTTGCCGAATTGGTGAAAATCGAGCCGCGGTCAATCGGTGTAGGGCAATATCAGCACGATGTAAACCAAACAAAACTGAAAAAAGCGCTTGAGTTTACCGTAGAAAGCTGCGTGAACAGCGTTGGCGTCAATCTCAACACCGCATCCAAAGAGCTGCTGACATACGTCTCTGGTGTAGGCACACAGTTGGCGCAGAACATCGTAGACTACCGTGCCGCAAACGGCGATTTCCGCACGCGTCGACAGTTGCTCAACGTGCCGAAACTCGGACCAAAGGCATTCGAGCAGTGTGCTGGATTCCTACGCATCCCCGACGGCGACAATCCGCTCGACAACACAGCAGTCCATCCCGAGAACTATCCACTTGTGGAGCAGATGGCAGCCGACTGCCATTGTTCCGTCGACGACCTCATACGCAACAAAGCCGCCCAAGCAACAATCAATCTCCAGCAATACGCCACAGCCGCACACGGCATGCCGACACTGCTCGACATCATGGCAGAACTCGACAAGCCCGGCCGCGACCCACGCAAAGCAATCAGCGTGATGAAATTCGATGACACCGTCAACTCCTTCGACGATCTGCGTGAAGGCTTGGTGCTCAACGGCATTGTCACAAACATCACACAATTCGGAGTGTTTGTCGATATCGGCATCAAAGAAAACGGACTTGTACACATCTCCGAGCTGTCTGACCACTATGTGTCGACTCCGTCAGACGTGGTGGCCCTGCACCAGCAGTTGCGTGTACGGATAAAAGCAATCGACACCGAACGACGCCGCATCGCCCTAACCCTCAAAAACGTAGACCAGCAATGAACAAGATTGTAATCTCAATAGGCAGCAACGGCCGTTGTCGCGAGTCAAACGTAGAGCAATGTCTGGAATTTCTCCGACTCCGCTTCTCGGAGGCACGTTTCTCCACAGTCTACAACACGCCAGCCTCCAACGGGCGCGACGCCGACTATCTCAACGTCGTGATGGAAGGCACATGCAGCGACGACTTCGACAAGACAAAATCGCTGCTGAAACTTTATGAGACGACTCACGGGCGCACCCCTGCCTGCAAATTGGCAGGACTGGTGCCTATCGACCTCGATATAGTGATGTGGAACGGAGAAGTGGTGCGCCAGCGCGACTTCAACCAAGACTATTTTCAAATCGGATGGAAGCAACTGCACAAATGACAGTCACCTACATTTTCCACAGCGGTTTTCTTGTGGAAACACCGTCGGCGGTTCTGATTTTTGACTATTTCAAAGATCCCGCCGGAGTGGTCGACAGTCTTGCCGACACAGGCAAGACCGTATATTTCATTGCATCTCACCGCCATCCCGACCATTTCGTGCCACAGATTTTCACCATAGGCAAGCGGTTCGCCAGCCACAAGTTCCTCCTGTCGCACGAAATTGAGAAATGCGCCGCCTACCGCCGCCACGCGCCTAAAACCAACCCGGATTTTCATCCCGTGTTCCTTTACCGCGGCGACACCTTCGACGACGGCACACTGCGACTACAGGCATTTCCGTCGACCGACATAGGCATCTCGTCGCTTGCCTCCACAGACGGATTGAAAATATTCCACGCCGGCGACCTCAATCTTTGGCAATGGAAAGACGCAGCACCGGCAGAGGCCGTAAAAATGGCACGCGGACAGTTTCTCGCCTGCCTGCGCGACATCAAAGCCACCGGAGTGACAAGCATCGATGCCGCAATGTATCCCGTCGACCCACGCCAGGGCAACGGATATGAAGACGGCGCACGAATCTTTGTCGACACTTTCAAAGTGAAACATTTCTTTCCAATGCACTTTTGGGATGACCCGGCGAAAGCCACCGACTTCGCCGCCTACCGCAACGAAACCTTCGGAGAATATCACGCACTTACAGAACCATCAGATAAAGCAATAATAAAATGACAAAGAAAACAAAGACCCTCGTGGGCTTAATTGCTCTTTTCGCCGCCGTGGCCTACGTGGCACTCCCCTACGACATCGACGGCAATTGGTACGGCTACATTGACGATTTCTTCGTTTTTATGGCTGGCTACACATTCTTTATGTCAACACGCAGTAAATCAGTGCGTGCGGCGCAACTTCTGGGAATGACCGCCGGCACATTCTTCATTATCGGCATGCTGTCGCTCATCGCACTCATTATCATCTTCTGACTTCGTTTTCCGAAATTCGAAGATTTTGCGTAAATTTGCATATTGTATTATAATGGAACAGGCATCACTGCATATCTACAAAATTGCGAGAAGCATCATCGTGACGATGCTTTTGGCATTTTTGATTGTCTACACCGCACTCTACGTGGTGTTGTCGGTGCCTGCCGTACAAAACAAAATCCGCACCACCGCCGAGGAGGAATTGTCGAAATTTTTGAAAACCAACGTCACAATAGGCAAGATTGAAATCAATCCCTTGAGCGAGCTTGCTCTTTACGATGTGCGCATTCCCGACCAGCAAGGCGGCAAAATGGTTACAGTAGACAAAATCGGCGCCGGGATGAGTTTGCCGAACCTTGTGTTTTTCCAACGTTTCGTGTTCAACTATGCCGAATTGATAGGTCTTGACGGACGCATCACAAAAGCCACTCCCGACAGCCAGATGAACATCCAGTTCATTATCGACGCGCTGAAACCCAAAGACAAGAACAAACCTCCCACAAAATTCGACGTCAAACTTGACGCCGTTGTGCTTCGCAAAAGCTCATTGTCGTTCGACGTGCTGTCGGAACCAGTCGGCAGCGGGAAGTTTGACAAGAACCACATCCGTCTGCAGAACATCAATAGCGACATCCGCATTCCCGACCTGCGCAACGACTATTTCACGTTCGACATCAGGAGGTTTGCCTTCTCAGAGCACAGCGGATTTCATCTCAACAACCTGACCGCGCTCGTGCATATCGACAAGCGCAACATCTCGGCGAAGCGTCTGAAGATAGAGCTGCCTGGTACACGCATCGAGCCTGCCGACATTTCTCTGCATTTCAACGACCTTAAGACTCTCGGCAAAGAAATAAAGCAAATACCCCTCAGCCTGAAGATTGAGGAAGCCCCCATCACGCTTTCCGACTTCAAAGCCTTCGTGCCGGAACTCGGGAAAGTGACCATGCCTATGTTTCTCACCATCGATGTCAACGGCACGGCAAGCCGTATCAACCTGCGCCGACTAAACATCCACACCGACGGTGAATGGCTGGCTGTCAACACATCGGCATCGGTAACCAACCCCACCGACAAGCACCTGATAAGCATCGACATTCCTTCAATCAAGATGACGACCCACACAACAGACGCAGCCTCCTGGCTTGAACGTGGCGGAATGCTGAAGCACAACGTCGCCGACCTGCTCGCGCGGATGTCGTTTATTGCCGTCGACGGTTCTTTCACATATCATCAGGAGAAAGCCAAATATATAGGCTCCATCAAGACGGGTCTTGGACAGCTTAACACAAACGGTGTGCTGACAACAGGCGAAAGAAAGAATTTCACCGGCCGCCTCAGCTCCGACAATCTGCACCTCGCATCACTGCTTCCCGACAACAAGCTGCTCGGCAACGCGGCGTTTGACGTGAACACTAATATGGATCTAAGCAACGGCAAACCCATCGGGACGGTGAAGGGTGTTGTGAAATATATCGACTTGAAAGGCTACCGCTACAACGACATCACAGCCGACCTAACGCTCAAGCACGACACGTATCTCGGATTCGTCAAGATCAACGACCCAAATGCCTTTGTCGACATTGCCGGCACTGCCACACTCAAGGGCAAAGATTCGAAATTTGACATCAAGGCCACCCTTGCCGACATCAATTTCTACAACCTGCACTTGATAAACAAAAACCCTGACCATAAGTTCCGGCTTAACCTCGACGCCTCATTCTCAGGCAACAGTCCCGACAATATGGAAGGCGACATTATGATTTCCGACATCAAGTTCAACGACGACAACGGCCAGGGAGTCGACATCGACCATTTCGACATCTCCGCCCGCAACGCCGAAGGCAGCCGTCGCATACTGACCGTCAATTCCGACCTCGTGAACGGCACAGTTGACGGCGACATCAACTTCGCCGACATCGCGGCGGAAGTGCGCACCATCCTCGGCGAATCGTTTCCTTCACTCATAACCTCCGACGCATACAAAAAATACCGCCGCAAGAGCGATGTGGAAAACAAATTCAACTACCACTTCACGTTTGCCGAAAACAATGAGCTGACGGAGTTTTTCAAACTGCCAATCACAATCGTGCATCCTATCGAACTGACAGGACGCGTGGACACCCCCAACAAGAATCTGACATTAGGACTCAACGCACCATACATCATTCAGAAAAAGAAGGTTATCGAAGGCACAAACCTTGCTCTCAGCGTCGACAACCGCACAAAGATGACAACGCTGAACTTGTCTACGAAGCTCGACAACAAGAACGGCGACATCATATTGTTGCTCAACGGACTGGCGGCAAACGACCGCCTTGACACAGACGTTGAATGGGTGTATGACCGCAAAAAAGACTTCTCTGGCAAAGTCAGCCTGTCCACCCTGTTGCGACGACAAGAAGACACCAAGCAACTGGAAGCCGACATCAACATAAACCCATCGAAATTCGTGGTCAACGACACAGTCTGGGACATTGATGACTCACGCATCCGCATCACCGCCGACAAGAAAATCCATGTCGACAACATCAACGTGAACCGCGACGGCCAATTTGTGAAAGCCCACGGCACCGTTTCCGCTCTCGACAGCGACTCCCTGCTGCTGCAGCTGCGCAACATCGACCTTGAATACGTGTTCGAGACGCTGCACATCAACCATGTAGTGTTTGGCGGTCGCGCCACCGGAAATTTCTATGCATCTTCGCTGTTGTCGAAGTCGCCAAAACTCCATACGCCCGACCTTCACGTCAACAACTTCTCATATCACCACGCCCCTCTCGGCGACGCCGACATCGAGAGTCATTGGGACAACGACACCAAAGGCATTTATATCAATGCCGACATCCACCAGAAAAACCAGCGCACCACGTTTGTGCGTGGAGCCGTATATCCCACACGCGACTCGCTCGACTTCAAATTTGACGCCGACCACGTGAACGTGCAGATTATCAAGCCGTTTATGGCTACATTCTCATCGGATGTAGAAGGCGAGGCAACAGGCCATGCCGAACTCTACGGCACGTTTAAACTCATCAACATGAAAGGCAGGTTGTTTGCCAATCGCTTCCGTCTGAAAATAGACCAGACCAACACATACTATTCCGTGTCTGACTCCATCATTATGGATCCGGGCATAATCCGCGTAAAAAATGCCACCGTGCGCGACGACTACGGCAACACTGCCCTTCTAAATGGTTCGATAACTCATACCTACTTCAAGGAAGCAAACTTCAAGTTTGCCGTAACCAACGTGAACAACATGCTGTGCTACAACACCACATCCAAAGACAACCCTCGCTGGTACGGACGCGTGTTTGGCAACGGAAGCGCCTTTATCGTTGGCAAGCCTGGCGATGTCAGAATCGACGTCAACATGTCGGCGGCTCCAAAATCATCGTTCACATTCGTGGTTTCCGACCAGGAAGAAGCCGGAGAATACACTTTTGTCACGTTCACCGACCGCCGCAAGGCTGAACGCCAAGCCGCCGAGGACGCACAGAAGCCCGACTTCCTGAAGCGTCAGGATAACAATGACAACAAAAACAACTCGAAGACAGCGTTCCACATCAATCTCCTCGTCGACGCCAACCCCAACATCGCCCTCACCCTCGTGATGGACCCGGAGGGTGGCGACCGCATCCGCGCCACAGGCAACGGCAATATGCGCATAGAGTATGACTCAGCCGACGGCATGAAGATGTTTGGCAACTACACAGCCGAGGAAGGCCGCTACAACTTCACGCTGCAGGACATCATTGTGCGCGAGTTCCGCCTCAAGTCAGGCTCGTCGATATCGTTCCACGGCGACCCTATGGCAGCCAGCCTCGACATAGCCGCAACATATTCGGTCAACGCCAATCTTACAGACCTCGACGAGTCGTTTGCCAACGACAAGGACCTCAACCGCACACAAGTGCCGGTCAACGCCCTGCTGAAACTGACGGGAGCCATGTCGCAGCCCGACATCAGCTTCGACCTCGAGTTCCCCACGCTAACCCAAGACGTTTACCGCAAGGTGCGCAGCATCATCAACACCGACGACATGATGACCCAGCAAATGATTTATCTGCTGGCTCTCAACCGCTTCTATACTCCGGAATATATGGCCGCCACCAACCGCAACAACGAGCTGGCGGCAGTGGCTTCGTCAACGCTTTCCAGCCAATTGTCGAGCGTGCTCGGACAACTGAGCGACAATTGGACCATCGCCCCAAACATCTATTCCAGCAAAGGCGACTTCTCCGACACCCAAGTAGAGCTGGCTTTGTCAAGTCATCTGCTCAACAACCGCCTGCTGCTCAACGGCAACTTCGGCTACAGCGACAACTCGATGAACAGCAACAGCTTTATCGGAGACTTCGACGTTGAGTACCTGCTCACAAAGAACGGCAATTTCCGACTGAAGGCATACAACCGCTGCAACGACCAAAACTACTACATCCGAAACGCGCTGACCACCCAAGGCGTCGGCATCATGTTCAAGCACGACTTCAACAACTTATTCCACAAAAAGAGCAAGCCGGAGAAGCAGAAAAAAGACACCGTCCCTGAACGCCGCAATGACAGCATTCCACCAAAGCGGAATCCCGTTCCAGTAAAATAGTTGTTCGAAAAAACTGAAAATAGCCTTTGCACTGCTACATTTTTGACGTAACTTTGCATCTCAGAAAACAGATATATAAAAAAGTATGCTGAAACGACTGTTTGCCATATTGCTGCTTGTCGTAGCAACCGGAACAATTCCGGCTGCATCCCAGTCGCGCTACGCCTGGAAAGACACTTATGTGACAACGTCGATGAACCCCGTAAACAATCCCCGCGCCAACGACGGCATTGAAGTATACACCCGCCCGGGGGCGTTGATTGTGCGATGTCCGGAGCGCACGAATGTGATTGTTATGACCATCCTCGGTCAGACCATCTCAAAAGCCACAATAAATGCCGGTACACACGAACTGCGTATCGGCACTCACGGAATCTATATTCTTAAACTTGGCGACACCACTGTGCGCGTCGCCCTATAACAACAATCACTCTACAAATTGCACTTTCGCCGCATCGCGCGGCTTTGCCTCAGGTTTCTCGTCGGGATACCCCACAGCAATTGCATAGAGCAGCGTGTATCCTTCCGGGAGATTAAGCCGCTCGACATACGGCTTCGCATCGGCATTGCCATTCATAAACGCCACCGGACCGCCAAGGCAGCACGTGCCGAGTCCCATCGACTGCGCAGCGAGAATCATGTTCTCGCCAAGCAGTCCACAGTCCAACTGCCCACTTCCATCAGCCGGCGAGGCTATGAATATCACCGCCGGAGCGTTGCGAAACATATTCTTGAACGATGCGTCGTCGGCCATCCGCGGATTTGCCTTGCGGAAAACGCCGGTTATTCCATCAATATAATCACGGCTGTCGACCACACGCACCTGCCACGGCTGTTTGTTCATTCCACTCGGAGCGTTGATGCCGCACTCCACGATTTTCTGCAATTTGCATCGCTCCACAGGCATATCCTTATACATTCTGACGCTGCGACGCGCCATTATCGTTTCTATCACCAGATTGCCGCCCTGACGGCAGCACTGCTCCCCGGCATAGACATCAGCCACCGCCAGCAAAGCCATTCCCAATATAGCAGATTTGATTGGATTCATATCATATTTTTTTATTTGTTTGTATTTCCAGAAACAAATTGGTTAATTCTCGCCTCCAAGTCGGTCGAGCTCAGGCGCAACGACAGTTTGCCACCACAAGCCACCGAGATGTTGCCCGTTTCCTCCGACACGATTATCGCCATCGCATCGGTCGACTGCGAGATGCCGAGAGCCGAGCGGTGACGCAGTCCGAGCTGACGCGGCACGTTGGAATCGTGCGACACAGGCAAGATGCATCCTGCCGCCTTTATGCGTCCGCCAGCCACAATCATCGCCCCGTCGTGAAGCGGACTGTTCTTGAAAAATATGTTTTCGATAAGCCGTCCGTTCACCTCCGCGTCGATAATGTCGCCAGACTTCTCGTAGCTGTCAAGCGGCACAACACCTTTTATAACAATAAGCGCACCAGTTTTCGACTTCGACATGTTGAGACAGGCGTAGACAATCGGCAGAATCCAAGAAGCCTGCGGCTTCTCGTCGGTCTGACGGCGACGAAACAGATTGTGGACAAATCTCCAACGCTGATGCGATCCGATTTCCACAAGAAACCGCTTAATCTGGTCTTGAAACAGGATTACAAGAATCAGCAAGCCTATGTTCATAAACTTGTCGAGTATGCGCCCCGTAAGCTCCATTTTCAAGAACACCGAAGCCACAAACCACACAATAATGAATGCCAGCACCCCGAGAAAAATGCTCAGCGTGCCCGACTCCTTCATAATCTTATAGATATAGAACAGCAGCGTCGCTACGATCAGAATATCTATAATGTCCTTTATTCCTATCAGTCCGAACAGTTCCATTGTTCCTATTTATTACTCATTTGGAAAAGTCTTGCAAAAAATCTCCACAGCCTCGCGAGCCGCCTTTACATCATGTACACGCAGGATGCTCGCCCCTTGCATAAGAGCGATGGTGTTGATGGCGGTGGTTCCGTTCAACGCCTCTTCAGGAGTAGTGCCGAACAATTTGTATATCATCGACTTGCGCGACACGCCCACAAGCAACGGCAATCCCGTTTCCAGGAAAGTGTCCATCCTGCTGAGCAGCTCATAGTTCTGGTCGAGCGTCTTGCTGAATCCGAATCCCGGATCGAGGATTATGTCGCATATTCCCGCCTGCTGCGCCTCGTTGATTTTTCTGCAGAAATATTGCAATATGTCAGCCACAACGTCGTCATAGTCGCACAGCGACGTCATCGTGTGCGGATTTCCGCGCATGTGCATCATTATGTATGCCGCTTTCACACGTCCCACCGTGGCAATCATATCCGGATCAAGTCCGCCAGCCGCGATGTCGTTAATAATCTCCACGCCCCACTCCCCGACGCACCGTTCAGCCACCGAGGCACGAAACGTGTCGACCGACACCGGAATCTGCGGAGCCACTTCCTTGACAATACGCAGACCCTCCTCCACACGGCGATACTCCTCATCGGCAGGCACATCGTCGGCATTCGGACGCGAAGAATATCCGCCAATATCGATGATGTCAGCCCCCTCTTCCACCATTTGCCTCACTCTCTGGCTTATCGCCTCCTTCTGCGGGCATCTGCTTCCAGAGAAAAACGAATCGGGCGTAGTGTTGAGAATCGCCATCACAAGCGGTTTGTCGACCATGGTCAGCCGTCCGCCTAAATTCAATGTATATGGTTTGAATCTTTGCATTTTCATCAATCTTTGTTGTCTCTGATGCGAAGATAGTGCATTAATTCACCAATTCAAAACACCGGAAGTTAAAAAAAAACGATTGAGCGCAAAAACCACCGTTATGAAGGCAAAATGGACATATAAACAGTTATTGATAATAATTTTACAGATACAGAAGAAAATCAAGATGTAATGATTTGTTACCACGACCATAAACAAGCATTATCATAAGCATTAGAAGGAGCCTTGCCTGGAGAGCAGACAGAGCTTCTTCATTTTGGCTGCCACGCAAGCACCACTATTCGAAAAATAATTTATTGGCGAATGCCGCAAGTATCATCAGGGGCGCAACGATGCGCACAAACCAGAAAAACAGCGGCGCATACCGGAATTTCACCGTCCCTTCATTACTGACTTCCTTGAAGAAAAACCGTTTCGGCAGCCCATAGCCCACATACAGGCACACACCTACCGCCGCCACCGGCAACAGAATGTTGGACGTGAAATAATCAAGGAAGTCGAATATCGTCATGCCAAACAACTGCACTCCCGACCACGGACCGAGCGACAACGCGCACACCGTGCTGAACACGAGCATCGGCAACAGCGTCAGCAAGCACGCCTTACGCCGTGGCATGCGGAACGTCTGCGTCAGATAGGCTATCGGCACTTCCGCTATCGACACCGTAGATGTCAGCGCCGCCACAACAAGCAGCCCGAAGAACAACACAGCCCACAACTGCGGCAACGGGAGTTCCATAAAAATCTGCGGCAGCGTGACAAAAATCAACGTTGTGCCCTGCGTCGAGCCTTCGATGCCGAACGATTTCACAGCGGGGAAAATGATGAGTCCCATCAACACTGCCACCATAAACACAAGCATAGACACCGTAGTAGCCGTGCGCGGCAAGTTGGTCGACTTGGGAAAATAAGAAGAATATGTCACCAGAATGCCCATGCCGAGGCTCAGCGAGAAGAAAGCCTGTCCCACAGCGCTTATCAGCACACCGCCGTCAAGCTTCGACCAGTCTGGACGCAGGAAATACTCCACACCGTCGATCGCATCCGGTAAATTGAGCGACACAACGCAGAACACGAGCAGAATGACAAACAGCAACGGCATCAGCGTGTTGGCCATCCGCTCTATTCCCTTCTGCACACCGCGCATCAACACCAATAGATTGACAACAATCATCACCGCCGTCCAAAACACCGGCTGCCATCCCTCGGCAAGCGAATGCCGCATTATCGTCTGAAACGCCTCCGGCTCGGCAGCACCGCTGCCAACACCATCAAAAAGCGCACCGCTGAGCGACATCCACAAATATTGCAGAGTCCATCCGGCAACCACCATATAATACATCATTATCAAGTAGGGAGCAAGCACACTTATCACCCCGACAATCCACCACGGACGCCGAGGCGTCAGTTTGCGGTAGGCGCCGATAGCGTCACTGCCGCTGCCGCGTCCCACAGAAAACTCGGCAAGCATCACCGGTATGCCCACAAGAAGCACGCACAGCAAGTAGGTAATCAAAAACACAGAACCGCCGTTTGACTGCACCTCGTTGGGAAACCGCCAAACCGTGCCAAGACCGACTGCCGACCCAACGGTAGCCGCAATAACTCCCAGCTTAGAAGTAAATGTCGCTTTCTGACTCATTATCCCAATTTTTGAAAATTTCGTGCAAATTTACAACATTTTACCGAGAATATGAAATTATTTCAAGCAATCTGCTTGCAATCCGTAGCAAAACAACACTAAAAAGGCTTGCGATATTTATCCGGCGCGCTGTCGTCGATGATGCTCAGATAGCTGGCATAGCGCGACTCGCTGATGCGGTGTTCCTCAAGAGCCCGCTTCACGGCGCATCCCGGTTCATGGATATGCGTGCAATTGTTGTATTTGCAATCGGCAGACTCACGGAATATTTCTGGAAAATAGTGTGCCACCTCCTCCACGTTGAAGTCAATCGTGCCAAAGCCCTTCACTCCAGGAGTGTCGATGATATACCCCCCGGCATCGTCGGCCAGCGGATACATTTCAGAGAATGTGGTGGTGTGCATACCCGTCTGATGCGCTTCGGAAATTGCGGCTGTTTTCAAGTCGAGCCCCGGAATCAGTCTGTTGATGAGCGTCGACTTTCCCACGCCCGAGTTGCCAGAGAAGAGCGTCACCTTTCCTTCAAGCATAGCCCTCAGCCCGTCTATGCCCTCGCCCGTTTCAGCCGACACACGCCTCACCTCATAGCCAATGCTCTCATAGAGATAAGCAAACGAGTCGACAAATTCCAGCCATTCCTCGTCGAGAGCGTCAATCTTGTTGACCACAATCACCACCGGCACCCGATAAGCCTCGGCTGTGGCAAGGAAACGGTCGATAAACACAGTGGCAGTCATCGGCGCTGCAAACGTAACCACAAGAAACGCCTGGTCGAGGTTGGACGCGATGATATGCGACTCCTTCGACAAATTTGACGCACGGCGGATAATATAGTTTCTGCGAGGCGTTATCGCAGTGATAAACCCCGTGCCGTCAGCGTTTTCAGCCACAGTCACACGGTCGCCGACAGCCACAGGGTTAGTGGTGCGGATGCCCTTCAAGCGGAAGTTACCCTTGATTTTGCAATTCACCATTTTATTGTCGCCGTCGGTCTTTACAACATACCAACTTCCCGTATTTTTTACTACCAGTCCTTCCATAGAGTACAAAGATAGTGCAAATCGAATGCAAAACGGCAAATTTATTTGCATGATTTGCTAAGATGCAGCCTATCTTTTTCAAAAAAAAGCACAAGAAAAAGCGCGGAAAAAACCGAATATGATAAAAAAAGCGGGATTTTATGCTATAAAGCAATATTTTTCGGCAACAAAATTACATTTTTTAATTTTTATTATTACCTTTGCATCGAAAACATATTAATTCTTATTATTATGAACATTGAAACTATTGGCTCATGGGCAGGTTTGGTGTGGAACGCACTCAACGATGCCGAGTCGTTGAACATCAAGCAATTGAAAAAAGCGACAAAACTTAAAGAGAAAGAACTTTACGCAGCCTTTGGCTGGTTGGGTCGCGAAGGGAAATTGAACATTACTGAGGTTGAAGGCGAAATTGTTGTTGCGCTCAACAAGTAATCTACGGTTCGTACTGACGCTGTCAGAACAATAAAAGAAGGAAGGTCGGTCCGGTATTATTCGGGCAGTCCTTCCTTTTGTTTTATTTAGGCAAAAATCGTAACTTTGCACCATCCCTAACTAAAATCTACAAATATGACAAAAATTGGATCTGTAATGACTCCCGTGGGCAAAAAAACCCTGCTGCTCGGAAGCGGCGAACTCGGAAAAGAAGTGGCAATCGAACTTCAACGCTACGGTGTGGAAGTAGTGGCATGCGACAAATATGCCAACGCACCGGCTATGCAGGTGGCCCACCGCTCACACGTGTTCAGCATGCTCGACGCAGAGACTCTTGAGAAAGTGGTCCGCGAGGAGAAGCCCGACCATATCATCCCCGAAATCGAGGCGATAGCAACACCCAAACTGCTTGAATTGGAAAAAGACGGCTTCCACGTCACCCCGACCGCCCGCGCCGCATGGCTCACAATGAACCGCGAGGGCATCCGCCGCCTTGCCGCCGAAGAGCTTGGCGTCAAAACGTCGCCCTACCGCTTTGCCTCTACAAAAGAAGAATTTCTCAAGGCTGTCGAGGAAGTGGGCATCCCTTGCGTAGTGAAGCCCGTGATGAGCTCTTCAGGCCACGGACAAAGCACAATAAAAAATGCCGCACAGACAGAAGAAGCGTGGACAATAGCCCAGGAAGGCGGACGCGCCGGCGCTGGACGCGTGATTGTGGAAGGCTTCGTGAAGTTTGACTATGAGATAACGCTGCTCACCGTGCGCAGCTGCTGCGGCACCACATTCTGCCAACCGATAGGCCACATACAGGAGAATGGCGACTACCGCTATTCATGGCAGCCACAAGCAATGGCTCCAGCAGCACTTGCAAAAGCCCAGGAGATAGCCAAGAAAGTCACCGACGCGCTTGGCGGCTACGGTATCTTCGGTGTGGAGATGTTTATCCAAGGCGACGATGTGATTTTCAGTGAGGTGTCACCTCGTCCGCACGACACCGGTATGGTGACAATGATTTCGCAAGACATGAGTGAGTTTGCCCTTCACGCACGCGCATTGCTCGGACTTCCGGTACCTGAAATTCGCTTCTATGGACCATCGGCGTCGAGAGCCGTCGTGGTTGAAGGCGACACCGACAAAGTGGTGTTCGGAAACCTTGAGAAGGCACTCGCCGAGCCAGGAGTTCAAATCCGCATTTTCGGCAAGCCGGAGGTTGTGGGCCACCGCCGCATGGCTGTGATCCTCGCCACAGCCGACACCGTCGAGGAGGCTCGAAAAAAAGCCGATCGTGCATACTATGCCCTGACCATCGAAACCCTGCCTCGATAGGCTTAGCAACAACACTACGACACAAGGCGCACCGCAAAAGCGATGCGCTTTTATTTTCTCCGGATGTTCCTCTGACGCGATTTCAACTCAAAAAAATGTTCCTTTGACGCAATCTTCAGCACAAACCAATAGAAACCAACATCTTACCATTTTTGCACATTCATATTTTTTAACATTTATAAAACCGCACCAACACTGCCAGAATGGTAATTTTGTCATCAAAAAAATCAATCCAACCAAACTCTTCATTCAAAAAATGAGAACAAGCAACCTGCATTTTCTGATTATTACTCTTGCCTGCATATTATTTGCCTGCAAAGACAACAACGACATCGAGCCGGATGCCAACGACGCATTTGTGGGCTCACAACGTCTGATAACGCTCAGCTCGGAAATGGACAAATTCTCAGGAACCGACTTTGAATGCGTAATCAAAGCCGAGGACGGCACAATATTCCGCCGCCGTGGCAACCACATGCGTTCTGGAAACACATCACTGCTCACGCTCGACACCGGACTGCGCACAGGCACCTACCGCCTGCTCGCACTTGAAGTGCCTACAATCGAAAACGGCACCGACACCGTATGGACCGACTACGGACTCGGATGCCGCGTGCGCATTTCCGCCGAAAACCATTCCGCCACAGTGCTCGACACGTTCAATTCGGAATTTGAACTTGTTGGCGACGGTTCGGAAACCAATCCTTTTATCATTTCAAGCGCCGAGCACCTGTGGCGTCTGCGCGACTTCACCAACAGCGACGAAAACAACACCAAACTGACTGGAAAAACCCATTTTCGTCAGGAATGCGACTTGCGCATGCGCGACATCTGCACGTCGAGCGACCGCAAATTCGGCTGGCTTCCGATAGGTTCAATCCCGGAGAATCCGTTCCGCGGCATCTATGACGGCAACGGCTACAAAATCACAGGATTGTGGATTCACAGACCCAACTCCCCCGGCATCGGTCTGTTCGGATTTATCGACCAGGCAAAGATAAGCAACCTCACCGTACAGAACCCCGACATTGAAGGCAACTATGCCGTAGGCGCACTCGTGGGCGGCACATCGGCACCCGGCGACAAGCGAGGCAGCTCGGCGCTTCACGGATGCACAGTGGAAGGTGGCTCTGTCAGCGCGCCGACAGGCAGCGTGGCAGTGGGCGGACTTATCGGCGTGGTTGACCGCAAAGGCTTTCTGTCGGTCGACAGCTGCTATAACAACAATACGCGCGTCAGCGGCGACTATGCCGTGGGCGGACTTGTAGGCGCCGGCACCCTCTACTCCACCATCAACGCTCTTGCCTGCAACAACCACGGCCGCATCACGGCGCGCTACAGCGGTGCTGGAGGCATCGTCGGCTCTGTCGACTCGCTGTTCGTTTCAGGCTGCCGCAACATGTCAGCCATCACTGGCGGCACGGCGGTGATGAGCGGCACGACCGACAACGGAGGAATCGGCGCCGGAGGCATCGCCGGAGGCACAGGTGTGGCTTTCATCTACTCATCATTCAACGAAGGTAAAATCGAGGGAGCCATAGGCGTGGGCGGCATCATCGGCAGCACCCGCATCGGCAAAGCCGGTGGCAATCTGGGAGGCGAACTGCTCTACAACAACGTTCTTGCCAAGGATTGCGGCAACGTTGCCGCAGTCAGCGGACGCACGTCGGTAGGCGGCATCTGCGGCGAGGCGCAATTCGGCGGTTACGAAGTGGTCAACACGGGAGCCGTCAGCGCCACCGACAACCAGTCGACACTTGGCGGCATCGTCGGCAACACGTCGATAGCCGTAATCTACAACGTTGTCAACCAAGGCACCGTGACAGCCGCCAAAGCCGAGTCGGCAGGCGGCATTGTTGGAAAGACGAGCTTCGGCGCACTGTTCGGATGCCAGAACTTCGGCACACTCAATGTTACGTCGACCTACACCGGCGGCATTGCCGGCTGGGTAGGCAACTACACCGTGGCCAACTACTGCTTCAACGGCGGAACAATCAACGATTCAGGCAACCGCTCCACCGGTGGAATCATCGGCGAGGCAGGCGACGCCCGCGAATGGACAGGAATGGACATTGCCGGATGTGTTGTCGGCGCGGCAGAAATAGTGATGGGAATAGCGGGTCCGGCTATTTCCGTAATCGGCAAGACCCTGACCGACGGCGTGATGAAAGGCTCAAAGGCTTTCGAGGAATTCCTGCACGTGCTCCATCTCGGAGAAACCACCATCGACTGGTCGTTGATAGCCTACGACCAAATCGTCTACGGAATCGGCATCTATGACATCATCACCGAGAAAGAGCTCGACGAGATGCAGACCAATCTTGAGGCTACGGCAGGCGGAATCAGCAGCGAAGTGAAGTCGCGGATACAAGCAATCCAAGCAGGATACACGGTCGACGCCTCAAGCCTTCCCCCTGGCATCAACGGCTCGACAATAAGCAGCTACATCAACAACCACAACACTGTGATGAAATTTTTTGAGGCGTCGGACGTCAACAACTCCACCGTATACTACAATATGAACCGTACACGCGAGGATCGCGTAAAGCATATCGAATCACAGCGTGAGGTAACGGAGATTATCACCAAATCGATAGCGGGAGCCTGCATCGCTGTGGGAACAGTTGCAGCCGTTGTGTCTGCATTCGCCACCGGAGGCAGCACGCTTGCAATTGCCGCCGGCATTATCGGTCCGGTAGCCACCGTTATCGGCGGAGCGAACGCCATCTTTGAATGTGCCACCAACTTTACGGTGAATGCCATCGTCGTCAAGCAATGCACCAACGTCGGAACGGTGAATGCACCATCGGCAGACTACCCCGCCGGCATCATCGGCTATATGCAGCAATACTGCATGGCCACCGACTGTCTGAACGCCGGCAAGTTCGGTCCAACCAACAAAAAGCACTCCGGCGGAATCACAAGCTACGCCAGCGCGGAGTCGGTGGTAGAACGGAATGTGTCGATAGGCACCAATTGGCATAGCCCGATAGTGGCAAGTAGCAAATCGTCATTCTCCCACGACGACAACATCTACTACATCGGCAGCTCGTTCGACATTTATGGAGGATACGAAACCGGCGCTACGCTCGACGACCTTCACAACAAAGCATTTTTTAAAGTCTTGCTGAACACAGACGGCGCTATGCCGCTATGGCAGGTGGCAGACAAGCAGGGCTCGTTCCCTATCCCATACCATTCCGAGATGGAAACCCCGATGAACTAACATTTCATAAATCATAACAACATGAGAATAAAGAGCATACTTATCAGCATAGTGATAGCAGCAACCGCCGGAATGTGGTGTGCCTGCAACGATGACCTCGACCTTGGCGTCAACGATGCCAAACTGGAAAAGGTGGAAGGCTTCCGTATAAGCAAATTCACGACCGACCGCCTAAACTGGGCTATTGACAACGGTGCCGACATACGCATCGTATTCCATTCGAACGCCGACGACGCGTTGTATGAATTCAGCATGACCGTCGACAACAGCGGAAGCAAACCCGTCTACGCCATCCACATCCCGGAAAAGCAGACAATTCCCGACGGCGAATATGACGCACTTGCCTTCCTCGGCAACGGCAAAGCCATCTGTCCGCGCATGAAGTTCAAAATCATTAAGGAGATTGTCGAAGAGATACAGGCGCGCGAAGGAAAATTCCGTCTGCCCGGCCACGGCACACAGGAAAGACCTTACATAATCGGCTCCAAAGAAGCGTTCAACGAGTTTGAAATCGGACTTTGCGAAGACGGCAACTCAAAGGGTTTCGGACTGTTTTTCGAGCAGACCGCCTCGTTCGACGTGCCGCCGCGCAGCCAGATTATCACCGGCACATATCATGCCTGCGAATCGTTTGCCGGCAACTATCAAGGCAACGGCTTCACTTTGACCGTGCCCTACACCGGAAGCACATCCGAGCCTAACGACTGCGAGATTGGTCTGTTCAAGGAACTCGTTGGCGGCGCCGTGATCCACAACCTCACCATCAACGCCATGATTCAGGGTGTGCACTCAAACGGCGGCGCACTTGCCGGAAAATCGTCGGGCAAGGTGATGATTGACAGTGTAAACATCGAGGGCTCAATCAATGCCCAGAACCGCTACAACATAGGCGGCATCATCGGCTACGCCACCGGCGAGCTTACGATTTCCAACTCGAGCATCATGGCATTTGTAGCCGGAGAGGATGCCATTGGCGGCGCTGTGGGACTGTTCAAGGACGGGTCGCTGACAATCAGCAAATTCTACAATGCCAAAGTGGATAAAAACAAGCGGGGCGATGAAAGCCGCAGCTACATGCCTTTCTCCGTCACGGCATCGGCAAACAATGCCGGCGGACTGGTTGGACGCGTTGACGGCTCTACAACCAACATAAGCATCTCCGACGTGACGATGGTGCGCTCCGTGCAGGCAGAAGATGGCAATCTGAAGGCAGTGTCGGTTGTCGGCGAGAACGCCGGCGGACTCATCGGCGGACTGTTCAACTTCAAGTCGTGCCAATTCAGAAACGTGTCGCTCAATTTTCCTGTCTACGGAGGCGACTCCACAGGCGGTCTTGCCGGCTACACCAGCATGGGCGGCGACATGTCGATTGAGAATTGCAGATTCTTTTCAGTGGCAAGCGGCAACAACAGTGTCGGCGGACTTTTCGGCACCGTCAGAGGCCACAGCCACAGCATTGCCGTTGAAGGTTCCGACGACGGAACGTCAGTGAAGCAGGATGCCAACTCATTGGTCAAAATTTCCGGCAAACTCAATGTAGGAGGATTTGCCGGCCACATCGACGACACCAAACTCGCAGGCAAAAGAATCTATATCAACGCCCCGGTATCCGCCACCGACACCAATGCAGGTTGCGCCATCGGCAATGTGACCAATGCCACCGTGAATCTGAGTCTGTTCAACATCTCCAAATATGCCAAAGCCACCGGTCCGCAAAACATCGGAGGCATGGTTGGCAGCGCCGACAATTCAACGCTGACAGGCAGTCTGAACATCGGCACTTTGTCAAACTACACTTCCATCCCGAAAGCAAGCACCTTCACGCCGACATTCTCCGGATTTGCCGGCACATCGGGCATCACGAAAAACGTTGGCGGCATCGTTGGTTACATAAAGAACTCTTTTGTCACCAATTTATGCTTTGCAGGTACAGTTGAAGGCTGCAACAACGTGGGCGGCATCATCGGTCTTGCCGACAACATAGACAAAGGTTATGTGCGTGGCTGCGTCAACAATTCGCCGAAAATCGACAATAAGATTTCCGACAGCACAGGCGGCATCATCGGACGCCTCAACCAATTCGACTGCGCCACCTGCGAGAATCTCATCAACTATGGCGAAATCTCGGGAACCAACTACACCGGCGGAATCATAGGCGATATCCACGAAGAAGGAAAGGCTAAAAATTTCTATCTGAAAAATGCAGTCAACGTGGGCAAGGTCTCCGGAACCGGTCAAGTGGGAGGCTGCGTGGGCCACTATTGGGCCAGCGGCATTCTGAATCTTGGCATTGAGACAATCCACTACATCCTATACTGCGCCAACTATGGCGAAGTCAACGGCTCAAACGGAGGCAACGTCGGCGGCATCATCGGATATTTCAACGCTCGCAAAGCTGTAGTAAGCCACAGCGCGAACCACGGCAAGGTCTACGGCAGCGGCAGCGACGTGAAGGTGGGAGGCATCGCCGGACGCATGGGCTCAAACGACGAGGCTGGAACAGCATTGCCAAACAATATGGAGCTGTCCTACTCGTGCAACTTCGGCGAGGTGGGCAGCAACACCGGCAATGCCAACGTAGGCGGCCTGTTGGGATGGCAGGAGCAAGGATCACCGGATGACGAGACCCACTATATGCTCCACAACTGCTACAACATGGGCATCGTGCCAACCAACCAGGATTCCGACAATGGCGGCGTGCTGGGCTGCATCGACCATCTGGGCGAGGTGCAGAATTGCTACAACGCCAAGAAGGTGTCGCATGGCAATGGAATAATAGGCACGCACAAGGGCGGAAGCATCTTCTACCACCACAACCTATATGTGCTCGAGGATTCGGGCAAATACTGGTGTGCCGACAAATTCAAGGAAAGCGACAAGTCGAAAGAGTCAACCTACAAGGGTTTTGACTTCAAATCCATATGGGCCGTTTCCACAAGCACCAACAACGGATTCCCGTACCTAAGAGACTGCCCGTATCAATTCAAGAAATTGGAATAAAATCCATTTTCATTCCGTGGTCAGCGACGACACCGGAGAGGTATTAAAAAACAGCAGCGGCGACAGAGTATCTTCTGCCGCCGCCGTTGTTTGTCAAGTCTGGCTAAAACATTTTTTCAGGATATTCGCCCGACGCGTGCAGCTCGGCGAATTTAGCCACCACTACCGGGCGGTCGTTGGCGTAGGTCACACCAAACCATTTCGATGAGGTTTTAAGCACACGCACTGTTGCCAAGCCACTGTTTATCATTTGGTTTACTACCGACGGGATAAAATATTCAGCCTTCGGCTTATCAATGTTCTCCTTCAGAAATTCCACAAACGCCTTCTCGCTGTAGTCGAAGTAGTCGGTCGTGAATCCCCACATGTTCATCGACACCGGAGTCTCAGGCGCGAGTTTCTGCTTGTTGCCGTTCTCATCGGTAAACTCGATAGTTCCGTCGGCAGCATATCCGATGTCGGTACGCTCCACGACAGTGTCGAGGAATCCGTTCTTCTCATGGCACACACCACGCGACACCGTTCCGCCTTCCGACATCGTGTTGCCCACTTGGAACGCCACCATGCAATAGTCGCCCTTGCGGTCGCGCGGACGAGATAGCTCGGCAGCCATCACCTCAAACGTATTGCGGCCGTAGAAATCATCGGCGTTGATAACAGCAAACGGCTCCTTGATGGCATCCTTGCCCATCAGCACAGCGTGGTTTGTGCCCCACGGTTTTGTGCGTCCTTCCGGACAAGTGAATCCCTCAGGGAGAGCGTCGGTCGACTGGAACACCACCTCGACAGGTATGTGTTCCTCGTATTTGGAAAGGATTTTCGAGCGGAAATCGTCTTCAAAATCTTTACGAATCACAAATACAACCTTACCAAATCCACTGCGTATTGCATCATAGATGGAGTAATCCATAATTGTTTCCCCGTGAGGTCCAAGACCGTCCAATTGCTTCAACCCTCCATAACGGCTGCCCATTCCGGCAGCGAGAACAAAAAGTGTTGGTTTCATTTTTCTAAATCTTTACTTTTAAACATGTATCTTATAGTCTGTCTGTATTCTTCACCCGGATTCAACCGTTGCGACGGGAATCCAGGATGATTTGGCGCGTCGGGAAACCCCTGACACTCAATTGCCACAGCATCGTAATCCTTGTAGGCTGCACCGTCCTTGCCTTCCGGACTTGAGCACGTAAGCCAATTTCCGGTGTAGACCTGCACAGCCGGCAACGTTGACTCCACCTCGAGGACACGTCCGCGAACCATCGGCGATTCCAATCTTGCCACCGTCGACAATTTTCCCGGCAGCCATCCGTCAACAGCCCAGCAATGGTCGTAGCCTTTGCCGTAGGCAAGCGGTTGGAAGTCGGCATTGATGTCGCGCCCGAGCGTCTTCTGCTGAATGAAATCCATCGGAGTGCCTTTCACTTCGGCCAATTCGCCGGTAGGCGCCAGCGAAGAGTCGGTCACGAGATAGCGCGACGCGTTCAGCTGCAGCTTGTGGCTCAACACGCTTCCGCTGTTGTGTCCGTCAAGATTGAAATAGCAGTGGTTTGTCAGATTGAGCACCGTAGGGCGGTCGGTAGTGGCAACGATGTCGAGACACAGCCCGCACGACGGCATCCACGTGTAAAGCGCCTTGACTGTCAGCGTTCCGGGATAGCCCTGGTCGCCGTCATCGCTCGTGAGCGAAAACTCCACGGCATTATCGCCCACCGTGCGGCTCTTCCATATCCTGTGGGCAAAGCCCTCACGTCCGCCGTGCAAGGCGTTCGGACCGCAGTTGCATTCAAGATGGTACTCATTGCCGTCAATCGAAAACACCCCACGGGCAATGCGGTTGGCATAGCGCCCTATAAACTTTCCGGCATTAGGATCGTCGTGGCAATATGCCTCAGCCGACGGATAGCCGATGACCACATCCCTATACTCGCCGTTCCCGTCAGGGACCGACAAAGCCACAACACCGGCACCCAGCGCCGACAGCACCACCGAGCCGCACTTATCATCGCAGATGGTGAAATACGCCACCTCTCCGAGCGAAGTCATATAGATGTCTTTTTTTATTGTTGTTGCCATTGTCGTATGATTCCGATTTTGCAAAATTCGGATTTTTCTGCGAGAATGGCAATTATTATCAGCACAAAAATATAAAAAGAGAGTGCGGCAGGGAATTTCCGCACTCTAAGCAGACTGATTACTTACCAAATTCGTGATTAATATCGGAGGCTTCACAGCCGCCTTTTCTATCTTTTTTCTATTTTTTCACCCAATTGTCGACATACTCCTGCGACACGTCGTTCAGCATCCGTCAGTCGCTGAAATCCACATCGTGGTATGTCAAAAATCGGTTCATTCCTTATCTCAATTTATCGTATTCCTCATCAGTGACTGGTTCAAGCCATTCGTTTGAAGCCCCGTCAGCCGGGACAGCGATTGCAATATGCTGAAACCATGAGTCGGCTGCAGCACCGTGCCAATGCTTCACCTCGGCAGGGATATTGACCACGTCGCCCTGATGCAAGCGCCGCGCAGGCTTTCCCCACTCTTGATACCATCCTTCACCGCCCACACAAATCAACACCTGTGCACCACGGTGATGCACGTGCCAATTGTTTCGGCAACGCGGTTCGAAAGTCACGTTGCTCATCGGCAGTCCCTCACTGAGAAGCGGCGCAATATAACTGTTGCCGATGAAATATTTTGCATATTCCGTGTTTGGCTCACCTGTCGGAAACACCTGATGCTCTATTGGTCCGCCTTCAACAAACTCCTCACCAAACTCCTCCGCCACAGCTTTCGCCGCACGGAAAGCCTCCATACGCCCCACTTTTTGCTCAAGCACCTCCGGGATGGCACGCAGCTGTCTGTCAGTAACCCCCATCCGTCGCGCGCCAGCCACGTGCGCCTTCAACTGCGGCTCCACGCCATCGATTGCCGACAAAGCCGCCACAGTTACAATCTCCCGTTCGGAGTAGGTCAACACGTCGCGTGCGAAAATGTCGCCAAACAAATGCGCTTTAAGATAATAGTCAACAGCCGGAGCAAAAGCGTAGTCAAACGGCTTTCCGCTCATCCGAGTCTGCACCACGGTGCCTTGTTTCAAAGCGTCGTAATCATCAGGCAACGGCGAGGCGTCGCAGCCCACCTCCACGCTCCTGTTTTCTTTTCTGCGCTCAGCCACTACTTTCTGCAACGAGGCAAGCGCATTAAGGCTACGCGGGAAACCCGTATAAGCATACAGCTGCGACAACGTTTCTTTCGCCTCGTTGACGGTCAGCACACCTCTTTCGAAAGCGTCGTCAAGAATTCTCTCCAACGTTTTTTGGTCATCTTTTGCCTCGCATGCCGCGACGGCAACAAGGGCCTGTTGCTTTTGATTCAATGTTTCGTTCATCGTCTTTTCTGTTTTTCCCGACAGCACGCCGACAACCATCAGCGCCGCCAGAATTATTTTTGTCTTCATGTATGCAAAATTACACTTTGAGCAGCAACCATTTATTACCAAAATCACGGATTGGACAACACATTTTGCAGAATCGCCCAAAACTTTTCTCAACATTCATTGTTTATACAATAAAATCATACTAACTTACATCAAAAACTGAATATTATGAAGAAGTTTTTCATCGCTACAATTCTTGCAGTCGCTGCCGTTCTTCCGGCATCAGCACAAGTACGTTCGCTCGATATGAAAGCAAACCTCCGCAGCGATTTCGGCCTTGGCATCGGAGTGACATTCCAGCTGCCGCGCAACTTTGAGTTCGCCCCGTCGCTCAACTATTATTTCAACGACAGCAACACGCTGACCATCGACGGCGACTTCCGCTATCGCTTCGAGCTGCCACGCAACTTCTCGCTCTACCCAATCCTCGGTCCGGTGTTCTTCCACGCCGACGACTACAACAAGCTGGGTGTCGACATCGGTCTTGGATTCGCATACGACATCAATTCACACTGGGCTATCGGAGCTGAAGGCAAATACCAATATGTCGACGATTGGGACGATGCGTATCTGTCGTTCTGCGCTTCTTACAAATTCTAAGACATAATGAAAATCTGCATTTTAGACGGATATTCCCTCAACCCGGGCGACCTTGATTGGTCGCCCGTTGAGCGTTTGGGCGACGTGACGCTTTTCGACCGCACACCAGCCGACAAAATCGTGGAGCGCGCAGCCGACGCAGATATCGTGCTGACCAACAAAGTGCCTTTCAGCGCCGACACGCTGCGACAACTGCCACGACTTCGCTTCATCTGCGTGCTCGCCACAGGCTACAACATCATCGACACCGAGGCGGCAGCACGCCAGGGAGTGGTGGTTGCCAACATCCCAGCCTACAGCACCATGTCGGTGGCACAGATGGCCTTCGCCCACATTCTCAACATCACAAACCACGTGGCTTCATACGCACGCGAGGTTGCCGACGGCAAATGGACAAACTGCCCCGACTTCTGCTTCTGGGACAGTGCGCTGACAGAACTGGCAGGCAAGACAATGGGTATTGTCGGACTCGGCAACACCGGAATGGCGACAGCGCGCATAGCCGTTGCAATGGGCATGAAAGTGGTGGCTCTGACATCAAAAAGCGCCGACACGCTGCCCGAAGGAATCACGCCGGCACCGCTCGACGATGTGCTTGCCTCAGCCGACGTGGTCAGCCTTCACTGCCCACTCACGCCGTCGACACGTCATCTCATCAATGCCGCATCCATCGCCAAGATGAAACCATCGGCTATTCTGATCAACACCGGGCGCGGTCCGCTTGTCGACGAGCAGGCTGTCGCCGATGCGCTCAACGGCGGGCGTCTGGCGGCATTCGGCGCCGATGTGCTGTCGCAGGAGCCACCTCGCGGCGACAATCCTATGCTCTCCGCGCGCAATTGCTTCCTGACACCCCACATCGCATGGGCCACCCTCGAGGCACGCACGCGCCTGATGAGCACAGCCACAGAAAACGTGCGCCAATTCATTGCGGGAGAACCAGTTGCAAACCGCGTGAACTAACAGACATAAAAGAAATAATAAGTGACAAAAATAAAAGTCGCTTATTATTCCTTTTATTTTAAACAACATACACCTTAAAGCTGACAACGAGCCGCTATGTTTAACAAATATTAACCTTGTAAATTACAACGCCTTGTTGTTTTTTAAAAACAAATATTCTACCTTAGCACTCGATTTACAAAAAATCTAATAGCGACAAGAATCTAATAGCGACCCAAATGAATAAGCGAGTAGGCATATTGATGCTTCTCTTTGGTATGTTTTTAATCCCAAACGCACATACCAACATCACAGAAATCGACATTGACTTCCAAGTAGGGAAGTGCAATGTTGACACTGCATATAGCGACAATGCCCGTCAACTCGCAAATCTCGAAAAAACAATCCAATACGTAAACAGCCATCCCAATGTGCGCATTGAGAGGCTAACAATCAGTGGCTATGCCTCGCCCGAAGGACCTGCTGTAAAAAACAAGCAGCTTGGCGAAACCCGTGCCAACGCGTTGGAGCAATACATCCGTTCGCGCATTGACATTGCCGACTCGCTGGTGGTGCGCCTGCCGGCGACGATTCCATGGGATATGCTGAAAGCAGAAATCCGCACATCGCAAGAGCCTGGCTACAACGAGATTGACCGCGTGCTGCACTCCGACTCCACCGTAATCGAGTATCTTCCCGGACGATGGGCAGACCGCCGCGCCTTCGAGATTCAACGGCAGAAGGCATACAAGACACTGAACCGCAACGTGTTTCCTTCGATGCGGAGCGCGAAGGCACAGATTACGACAACCGAATCTGTACCCGATGGAGAAATCGCATTGCCGACGGCAGACTACGACCTGTCGGGAATCAGCGTACCGGCGGTCGACATCCCCGACACAGAGACTGGAGACAACGGAGAATGGACACGCGGACTTTACCTGAAAACAAATGCCGTAGGATGGGCTATGCTCATCTCCAACATAGCCGTGGAAGTGGACATCAACAAGTATTGGAGCGTGACGCTGCCCGTCTACTACTCGGCACTCAACTACTTTACGCGCACACGCAAACTGCGCACACTCGCCTTCCAGCCCGAAGTGCGCTGGTGGTTTGCCCCCAAATGGTTTGTGGGCGCACATTTCGGCGTGGCACAGTACAACTATGCCCTATCATCGTCGGAATGGCGCTATCAAGACCATAACGGCAACACCCCGGCACTTGGCGGAGGTCTTAGCTTCGGCTGGCGCACACCGCTCGGCAAGAGCAAGCACTGGATGATGGAGCTCACCGCCGGCGCCGGATGCTACCGGCTGAAGTACGACACATTCCACAACGAAGCCAACGGTGCGATGGTCAGCACCACAAGCCGCACATTCTTCGGAGTGGACAATGCCGCAGTGACGTTTATCTATCGTTTCGACCTTAAACGCAAGAGAAGATGAAACGATCAGCCCTGACATATTGCATTTTGAGCCTGTTCGCCATTTTGGGCTTCTCGGCATGCGACGTGCACGAGTTTCCCGACATGCCGGAGCGACGCCCGTATGAACTTGTGCTCGACTTCACCAACGCCATCGACATGGGCTTCTATCAGACCATCGACTATTCGCGCGCCTCCACCGAAGCCAGCCCGTCGGGAACGAAGACACAGACAGAAATCACCTACGACATACGCTATACCGTAAACGCCTACCGCATCGACGGCAACGATGGCAACCGACTATCGGACACCACCGTCGTGGTCTGCAACAGCGACCTTGAAAATCTGAACCACACCCTGCGGCTCAACCTTCGCCCCGGCAAATACCGCTTTCTTGTGTGGGCAGACTACGTGGTCCACGGCACGAAAACCGACCTCTATTACAACACGTCAAACTTCGAGGAGATAATCCTCGCCGACCGTCAGAACCATACAGGCTCAACCGACCGCCGCGACGCATTCCGCGGAGAGAAGGAAGCAGAAGTGTACGACAACCCGGAGCTGACGTCAAACTCCACCCGGTCTACCGCCGTAAACCGCGTAGTGGTTGAAATGGAGCGACCGTTGGCAAAGTTCAAATTCATCTCCCACGACATCGTCAAGTTTCTCAGCTACGTGCTCCAGCAACGTGCCATCCGCCAAAAAGAAGCGGAAATGAAGGCACAGCAAGGAGTGTCGCCAGAGTCTGCCGACCCAAAGGCCGACCCCAAAGCCGACATCAAGAACATCAACACAAACGACTTCCGCGTAGTGTTCCGCTACCAAGGCTTCATGCCGTGCTCATTCAATATGTTTACCAACAAGCCAGCCGACTCCTGGACAGGCGTCGCGTTCGACAGCACGATGCAACGGCTCAGCGACACGGAGGTGGAACTTGGATTCGACTATGTGTTTGTCAACGGAGGAGAGTCGACAGTACCTGTTTCGGTGGAGGTTTACGACACCGACGGAACGCTGCTGTCGAGCACGCTGCCAATCGATGTGCCAGTGGTGCGCAACAAGCTCACCGTGGTGCGCGGCAATTTCCTCTCGTCGAAAGCTTCGGGAGGCGTAAGCATCCGAACGGAATTCGACGGCGAATACAATCTTGAAATCAGATAAAAAAGAAACAAACAATTTAAATTAACTTTATATTTTATGTGTTCTATGAAAAAGGTATTATTTTCAACCGTTGCCATGTCGGCATTGATGCTGATGGCAACATCCTGCGCCGATGATCAGACATCGGATTTGAAAGCCGGCGCTGAAAGCACTGTGACGATCACAGCCCAGCTGCCTGGCGACATGGGCACCCGTGCATTTGCCGACGGCACAAAAGCCACCGAGCTGCACTATGCCGTCTATGAAAAAGGCACTACGATAAGACTTGCAGTCTGCAAAAAAGCCGACGGCACTAAGGGACAACTCGAGGGTACAGCCACAATGACAGGTCTGCAAACCACCATCTCCTTGCAGCTGACCACAGGCAAGGAATACGACTTCGTGTTCTGGGCCGACGCTCCTGGCGACAACGTTTACACGTTCAACTCTGAAAACCAGACAGTAACCGTCAACTACGCCAATGCCGAAAACAACACCGACAATCTTGACGCATTCTTCGGTCAGAAGAAAGCGCTGAAGGTTAGCGGCAACATGAGCATTTCGCAGGAACTCCGCCGTCCGTTCGCACAGATCAACATCGGAACAGACGACTTTGACGCAGCGGCAGCTGCCGGCTACACCGTTTCAGAGTCGACCATCGGAGTGGCAACCTACAAGACGCTCAACCTTCTCTCAGAAGAGGTCAGCGACCCTGTCACTGCGACATTCGTAAAGAAACCGATTCCTACAGAGGACTCCAAATTTTCAGTAAACAGCAAGGATTACAAATATCTGTCGATGTCGTACGTGCTCGTGCCGAAGGACAAAGAAACTGTCGACATCGCGTTTGACTACACGCTGACAAACCGCACGTTCACCAACGTGCCTGTGCAACGCAACTACCGCACAAACATCTACGGTTCGTTGCTCACCAACACTGCCAACTTCAACGTTGTAATCGCTCCTGGATTCAGCGACCCTGACAACAACTATGAGGTGCTCAACGCAAAAGGCGTAAGCCAACTCAAAGACCTTTTGGCTTCAGGCGCAGACCTGAGCAAAAAAGACGTGATCGTTGACCTCAACGGCGAGACAATGGACAGCAACATCGCGCTCAACGCCCACAGCGTTGCCGTTGAAAACGGAACAGTCGACGCCTCCCAACTGAGCGCAAAGGCAGAAGAGGGCGTAACGCTGAGAAACGTGAAGTTGACTGGATCTTTCCCAAAAGCTACGTCAAATGCCCGCGTAATTGTTGAAACGGCAGGCGATGTTGTTGTCGACGGACTCGACTACACCGGCGCCACCGACGGCTACAATCCTATTGAAATCAACCTACGTAACGTTGTTTCAAAGAACGTGACCGTAAAGAACTGCAAGTTTGCCAATTTCTCAAACAACGCAATGACGGTGTTCGGAATGGCTGAAGGCGGAGTGCTGAACATTGAAAACTGCACTTTCGACTTGGCAAAAACAAGCGAGGCTGTGCGCATCAGCAACAAGACAAACACCAAATTCACTGTCAACGTAAAGGATTGCTCCTACACCTATCCTTCCGACGCAGCGGGACAATGGGTTGGTTTCTTCCTGTTCGAGGACTACACTTCAGCAACAGAAGATGAAGCCAACGCCGCAATGCAGTTTAAGAACCTTACAGTAAACGTTGACAACGTGACATTTGAAGGCGCAAAGGTAACAAAATTGAACCTGTTCACCGGCGCACGCAACCAATTCGCATGCATGTGCTACGACAAATTGCCAGGCTCAGTAGTAACCGACGCCACCCACTTCCCTACATTCAACTTCAAATAGACTGAACCGTAGAGAATATCAAACATAACAACACGCACCGCGCCACCGCAGCAAACGACTGTGGTGGCGCGGTTGCTTTCGCTGTAGCGCATCTCCGAAGCGCTGTCTGCCACTGAGCGCGTTGAGTTATGACTCTGCGCCATGAAACAACAGCAACGTTGGCAGGCAATAGTCGCGGAGCGAAGCGGATGCGTGCCGGAGGAACGCTGCTACGATAGAGCCAACACATATAACGCCATCAAGCACAGGCGGCGGGACATCTCCCGATGTCCCGCCGCCGTACATACATATCAATCAACTTTAAATCAGCAGAAGATAAACGTCCGCTCAAGCCAGTAGATCAGGATACCTGCCAGATAACCGAGCAGACACACAAACGAAATGTGGCGTAAATACCAGCCGAATGTGATTTTTTCAAGACCCATGACCACAACGCCGGCGGCGCTGCCGATAATGAGCATGCTGCCACCCACTCCGGCGCAGTAAGCAAGCAACTGCCAGAACTGACCGTCCTGCACAAACATCATCATGTCGGGACTTGTCACGGCGGCGGCAGGGATAACGTTGTACATACCCATGCATCCAGCCACGAGCGGCACATTGTCGACAATCGACGACACCACGCCAATGGCACCTGTCACGAAATAAGCATTGCCGTTGGTGGCGTGTTCAAGCCACTGTCCGAAACTTGTAAGCACACCCACCTCGCTCAGCACAGCCACAGCCATCAGAATGCCGAGGAAAAACAGGATGGTCGACAAATCGATTTTATGAAGAATCGTCGACACGCGCTCAGAGAACGAGCCTTCCAACTCGTGTTCGTGGCGCAGGAATATCTCGGTCATTGCCCAAAGCAAGCCAAGCACGAAGAGGATGCCCATAAACGGAGGCAAACCAGTGATGGAGCGGAAGAACGGCACAAACATCAAGCCGCCCACACCGACAACAAACACCGCCACCCGTTCGCCATGGCTGAGTGCCGATTTTGTGAAATCTACATTGTCCTCCACCACAGCCAACTGCCCCTTGAGCTTGAACTGCAACAGGAACGTAGGCAAGGCAATCGAGACAAGCGACGGCAGTAACACTTCCTTAATCACACCTATCGACGTGATGTTGCCCTTGATCCATAGCATAATGGTCGTTACGTCGCCAATCGGAGAGAACGCACCGCCGCTGTTGGCGGCAAGGATGATGAGCGAGGCATAGATAAGCCTGTCGTTGCGTTCCTGCACGAGTTTGCGGAGCACCATAATCATCACGATGCTCGTGGTCAGGTTGTCGAGCACAGCAGAGAGAATAAACGTGATCAGCACGATGCGCCACAACAGCGAACGCTTGCTACGGGTGCGCAGACGGTCGCGCACAAAAACAAAGCCACCGTTGGTGTCGACAGTCTCGACAATGGTCATCGCTCCCACCAAGAAGAACAGAATCTCACACGCATCGCCGAGATGCTCAAGCAGCACGCTCTGCGTCACAAACTGGCGCGCGGCGGCATCAGAGTCGTCAAGATGGAACGCCGAGAAGAACCGGGCAAAATCATCAGCATGAAACTCAGCCACATAATCAGGGCAGCCAATCATATACAGCGACCAGCAGATTGCACACATCAACAAGGCGGTCGCAGTCTTGTTGATTTTAAGTCCGCTCTCAAGAGCGATACAGCCGTAACCAATCAGAAATACGGCAACAATAACAATTGTTAAGAACATAATATCTACAAAAAAGGGCTTTAAAAAATAGTTTAGTTTTTGCGGTCGTAAAATTATGAAAATTTTTCCGTTATGTATATACTTTTTTTATGTTTAAAAACACATTTCACCGCCACACTTGCATATCCGGCACAAAACGAGTAATTTCGCACACTGAAATGAAAAAAGAAGAAGAAGTCACTATGCTGCAAATCGGAAATGCACTGGTCAGCCTCGACCTTATCGAACAGTTTTTCTGCTGCGATCTCGACAAATGCCTCGGCGAATGCTGTATCGAAGGCGATGCCGGCGCTCCTATCACCAAAGAGGAATATGCCAAGATAAAGGAAATACTGCCCGAGGTGTGGGACGACCTGCTGCCGGCTGCCAAACGCGTGATTGAGGAGCAGGGCGTGGGCTACGTCGACGAGGAAGGCGACTTGGTGACATCGATTGTCGACGGGCGCAACTGTGTGTTTACGTGCTATGGCGAGAACGGGATGTGTCTCTGCGCCATCGAGAAGGCATACCGTGCTGGAAAAATCGACTTCTACAAGCCAATCTCATGCCATCTCTACCCTGCCCGCCTTCAGGAATTTCCCGACTTCACCGCCGTCAACTACCATCGTTGGAAAATCTGCAAATGCGCGGAAGTTATGGGCAGAAAAAACCACGTGCGGCTGTATCAGTTTCTTGAGGGTCCGCTGACGCGCCGCTTCGGCAAGGAATGGTACGACGAGCTGCGCACCGCCTGCGAGGCCTATATCGAAGAATACGGAGAGTAAGCATTCACTTTTTTTCATTTTTTGTCTGCATTTCTGTTTGCCGTAAAAGAAATTAGACGTATCTTTGCATCGTGATTGAGGGAAGCATAATCAATCACCATTACTCGCTACGCTTCCCGCAGTCATCCACTCTTTAATTTTCTCAAAAAAAAGATTTTCAGAACAGTCACGTGCGCACAACGGCGCGACGTAGATTCAAAATGTAATACATCTTACATATATGTACAACTTACAGGACTTAAATGCAGCCTCTCCAGAAGAACTGCTCGAGATTGCCAAAACATTCGACATCAAGAAAGCCGACAAAATGGCCCAGCAAGACTTGATTTTCACAATCCTCGATGAGCAGGCGATAAACCGCGCCAAAGAATCGGCTTCGAAATCGGAGGCTAAAAAACCAAAAACAAAAGCCAAGAAAAAAACAGCCGAGCCAAAAAGCGATGACAACGCAGAGGCTACGGCTGTAAAGACTGCCGCCAAAAAGGCTGAACCTAAGAAAAACAGCAAAAAGAAGGAGGCAGAGCCTGCCGCGGAGACCGCTCAGGCGGAAGAACCCAAAGAGGAGAAACCGGCAGCAAAGAAAACCACGGCAAAGCGCACATCCAAGAAAAAGGAGGCTGAGCCTGCCGCCGACATGACAGCTCCGGCTGCCGAGGTTGTCGTGGCTCCAGCAGTCGAGGCCGAAGCCCCTGCTGAAAACGTGGAGACAGCCGTAAAACAGGAAGAGAAACCGACAGAGACGGAAAACGCCGCTCCCGAAGCCGAAACGCCACAACAGGCAGAACCGGCAGAACCAGCAGAACCAGCAGAAGAAAAACCTGCCGAACAGCAAAAGAAAAACGACATCGGATTCAGCTCGTTCTTCCCGTTCAGCGGCGGACAGAAATTCGTGCCCCGCTCGCAACGCCAGCAGCAAGACCAGCAACAACAGCAACAGCCTGCCGAAGACGAAGTTGCGGCATTCCAGGCTGAACCTAAACAGCAACAGCCACAACAGCAACAGAAAAACCAGAAGGCAAACCGCCGCCAGCAGCAACAACAGCAGCGCGCGGCAAAACAGCAGCAGCGCCAACAGCCTCAACAGCCGCTCTACGACTTTGAAGGCATCGTGAAAGGCGCAGGCGTGCTGGAAGTGATGCCCGACGGCTACGGATTCCTCCGCTCCTCCGACTACAACTACCTGTCGTCGCCCGACGACATCTACGTGTCGCAGTCGCAAATCAAGCAAAACGGCTTGAAGACAGGCGACGTGGTGGAAGGCAACATCCGTCCGCCGAAAGAAGGTGAAAAATTCTTCTCTCTCTGCAGCGTAGACTCAATCAACGGGCGCACCACAGAATTCGTGCGCGACCGCGTGCCTTTCGAACACCTTGTGCCATTGTTCCCCGACGAGAAGTTTGACCTGACATCGGGACGCACCACCTGCAACATCTCGACACGCATCGTCGACATGTTCTCTCCTATCGGCAAAGGTCAGCGCGGCCTTATCGTGGCACCCCCGAAAACCGGTAAGACAATTCTGCTTAAAGACATTGCCAACGCAATCTCGGAAAACCATCCGGAAACATACATGATTATCCTGCTCATCGACGAGCGTCCGGAGGAGGTGACCGACATGGCACGAAGCGTGAATGCGGAAGTAATCGCATCAACATTCGACGAGCCAGCCGAACGCCACGTAAAGATTGCCGGACTGGTGCTTGAAAAGGCGAAACGCATGGTTGAGTGCGGACACGACGTAGTAATCCTGCTCGACTCAATCACACGTCTGGCACGCGCCTACAACACCGTGTCGCCGGCATCGGGCAAAATCCTCACCGGTGGTGTCGACGCCAACGCGCTGCAAAAGCCAAAACGCTTCTTCGGCGCCGCACGAAACATTGAAAACGGCGGATCGCTCACAATCATCGCAACCGCACTTATCGAGACAGGTTCGAAGATGGACGAGGTGATTTTCGAAGAGTTCAAGGGCACCGGCAACATGGAGCTGCAGCTCGACCGCAAGCTGTCGAACAAACGCATCTTCCCTGCCGTCGACATCATCTCGTCGAGCACTCGACGCGACGACCTGCTCCTCAGCCAGGACACCATCAACCGCATGTGGATTCTCCGCCGGTTCCTCTCCGACCGCACTCCTATCGAGGCAATGGAGTTTATCAAGGACCGTATGGAGAAAACACGCAGCAACGAGGAGCTGCTCCTGACAATGAACGACTAACTCTCGTCGACAACCCCACACAATACCGGCGACAACCGACAATGGTTGCCGCTGGTATTGTTTTTATAGCGATGCTTCATAGAAAACACAAGGATTTACGGCGCGCATTACGCAAAAGAGTATTTTAGGATTGTATTTTTTTCGTAACTTTACGGCAACAAAAACACTGACACAATGGCAATATCACTCTGCGCACTATCAACAATGGCTATGCTCGACCTTGCCGCCGCGGCTTCGCAGGCATGGCTGCCGATGCTTGTCGGCACTTACACCGACACCGACAGCAAAGGCATCTATCAATATCGCTTCAACCAAGAAAGCGGAACGGCAGAACTCACCGCCGTCACTCCGGCGCGCAACCCGTCGTTTGTGATTTTCTCCGACAACGGCGACAACGTCTATGCCGTCGACGAGTCGGGCACCGACGACGACGCCCTTGCAGCATTCCGCTATGAAGGCATCGACAAGCCATTGACCCGCATCAACGCCGTGGCGACGGGCGGCAAAGCGCCGTGCAACATCTTCCAGACAAAAAATCTGATCTACACCGCCAACTATACGGGCGGAAGCATCACGGAGTTCAGACTTGCCGACGACGGAAGCATCAAGAAAGCCAACAAGGTGATGACGTTTTCGCTCACAGGCAAAGCTCCCGACAAAACAAGGCAGCAGTCAGCCCATCTCCACTGCGTCACCGCCGACCCCTACGAATGGCGCGCATTCGCCTGCGACCTCGGCAACGACTGCATCTACTCGCTCAAGCCCAACGCCGCATGCGACGGGCTGGAAGTGGACAGCACCCTATATGTAGCAGCAGGTTCAGGGCCACGCCACCTCACGTTTGACGACGAAGGCCGCTATGCCTACCTCATCACCGAACTGTCGGGCGAAGTGATGGTGTTCAGCCACCACGAAGGCAAGCTGACACAGATTCAAACCGTCACCGCCGACGACAGCCATGCCCGCGGCAGCGCCGACATCCATCTGACACCCGACGGACGCTTCCTCTACGCGTCAAACCGTCTGCAAGGCGACGGTATAGCCATCTTCAGCGTGGATAAAGAAAGCGGGATGCTCACACGCGCTGGCTACCAGGCCACAGCGCGGCATCCACGCAATTTTGCCATAACGCCCAACGGACGCTTCCTGCTTTGTGCCTGCCGTGACGCAGACACCATCCAAGTGTTTGCAATCGACCCCGACACCGGCATGCTCTCCGACACCGGCCACGACATCCACGTGCCCCACCCCGTGTGCATAGCCATCGGCTCAAAATAAAGTCACAGCAAATAATTCAACATTCAACAATGTCAACAAACAAGAAATGTTCATGCTGAATGAGCACATCAAAAACATTAAAAATGAAATAACTGAATACAAGAAGGCGATGGATGATGACTTCACATTCAAAGAAGAAAAGGGAGACCAAGCAGGTGGACCAGAAACAAGCAAGGTGGACCGGAAAAGTGGACCAGAAACACGGAATGCCATCTTACGTCTTATATCCGAGAACGCAAGCATCACTTCACGCGAAATGGCTAACAAATTGGGCATCAACAGGAGCGCCGTGTCTAAGCATCTTAAGAAAATGCAAGACAACGACATCATTCACCGTGAGGGTTCACAGAAGTCCGGGCATTGGGTGATTATACGACAGGATACGGATTTAACATGAAGTTCACGACAAACAGTTTGCCGAGAGACATATTGGTTGTGGCAGCTATAACCAAGTCAAGTCAATTGAATAATCGGCCGTTGGAATTTCTCAGTGTCGTATGGCAACGAGTGATTCCAATGGCCGATTTGGGATAGAAGAAGAGACGGTTAGCGGCTTCTGACGAAATTAAGGAAACGGTTGAGTCCGTCGAGCATCACGCTGCGCGGACAAGCGATGTTCCACCGCATGTAGCCTTCGCCTTCGGCACCATACATTGTGCCGGCATTGAGCCATAGGCGGGCGTCGTCCAGAAGAGCATGCTCAAGCGCATCCGACGGCATGCCGAGACTGCTGCAGTCCATCCACACCAGATATGTGCCCTCAAGACGCGTTATAGGAAATTCCGGCAGCTCTCGTCGGCAGAACTCCGCCATAGCCTCATAGTTGCCATGCAGATAGTCAACCAGCTGGTTGAGCCACTCTTCCACTTCGTTGTAGGCAGCGATTGTCGCCGCCACGCCAAACGGATTCACGTCGCACACCTCGTTGATGTTTATCGCCTTGTCGATACGGCTTCGCAGGTCGTTGTCGAACGCCACGATATTTGCAATCTGCAGTCCGGCGATGTTGAAAGCCTTGCTCGGCGACACACACGTCACCGACCGGTGCAGGAAAGCGTCCGACAGCGACGCGAAAGGCGTGTATTTGAACCCTTGATACACCAGTTCGCAGTGAATCTCATCAGCGACCACCGTCACGCCGTTGCGCAGGCAGATGTTGCCAAGCCGCGTCAGCTCGTCGGGAGTCCAGACGCGTCCAGCCGGATTGTGGGGATTGCAGAGCAGCATCACTTTGGCGCGCGGGTCGGCGGCACAACGCTCAAGAGCGTCGAAATCCATCTCATAGGTGTCGGCGGTGCGGCGCAGAGGATTGCTCACAATCTCGCAGCCGTTGTTGCGTATCGACGAGAAGAAGCAGTTGTAGACTGGAGTCTGCACAATCACCTTGTCGCCCGGCACGGTCAGAGCCTTTATCACCGCCGATACCGCCGGCACCACTCCAGATGTGTAGATTATCCATTCGCGGTCGATGTCCCATCCATGCCTCCGGCTGAACCACGATGTCACGGCATCGTAGTAGGCGTCGGGCACACGGGTGTAGCCAAAGATTCCGTGCGCCACGCGTTTCTGCAGCGCATCGATGATGGCAGGCGCCGTGCGGAAGTCCATGTCAGCCACCCACATAGGCAGCACGCCCTCGGGAGCGCTGTCCCACTTGTAAGAGTTTGTGGCGCGCCGGTCGATAGTCTTGTCGAAGTCGTATTTCATACAGGCAATTATTTCTTGTTTCGTTCAATCAGCAGGCAGTCGGCCGGCATCTTGATGTTGCCGTCGAGCACCACATCGCCGAGGCAGTCAGCCTCGATGCGTCCGCTGCGCGGATTTTTCACGCCTCCTATGCTTCCTTTTATTGTTGCGTTCACGGAACTGTACTCGAAAGCGCGGTCGCAAGCCGGATCAAACGTGCAATTCTCAAGCACCAGATTCTCGGCATAGCAGAGCGGTTGTTCGCCAGAGATATGGCAGTTGACAAGGCGTAGGTTGCGCGAATGCCATCCCAGATACTCGCCATTGAGTTCCGAATCGTAGATGGTCACATTCTCCACCTCCCAGAACGCATCTTTGGTTGTGATTCTCGCGTTGCGCACCACTACGTTGCTCACATATTGGAACACGTATTTAGAGTCAGACACCAAGCCGTCGATTTCGATGTCGCTGCTGAACATGAAAGGATACGTTCCTCCTTGCAGCCGCAAGTTCTTAGCACGTATGCCCTTGCATCGCCAGAACGTCTCGTCGGCATCGGTCATCACCACGTTCTCAATGTCGATGTCGTGCATCTCGCGAAACATTTTCGGCGCGTCGATGTGCGTGTCAGTCATCCGCAGATGGTCGCTATACCACAGTGCAGAGCGTCCGCCCACATCGAAATGGCAACGGTCAATCACGAAACCGTGCACATGCCAGAACGGATAGTTGCCCTCAAAACGGCAATTTGTCGCCTTGATGTTGCTGCACTCCTTTATCGCCGACTCGCCTTCGCGTATCACCACATTGTCGAGGTGTAGGTTGTGCGACTCAAACAGCGGTCGCTCGCCGCCGAATTCCTTATCTTTTATCAGTTCCATAACTGTGTTTTTTAATGTTCTATGCTGTCTGCAAATTTACGTGTTTTTCCGCAAAGCCCACCTATCCGAATTACCGAACTTTCAACCTTTTTTACCCCTTTATACGGCCTTCATCCAGCGTCGGCGCCACAAATGCACCAGGAAGATGGCGCCACGGAACGTCAGCTCAACACACATGGCAATCCACACACCGCGCAGTCCCATTGTTGGAGCAAGCCATGCAGCCATCGTAAGGCGCACAGCCCAGATGCTCAGGAAGTTCATCAGACAAGGCTTCAGCGTGTCGGCAGCACCGACACAAACGCCATACGCCACAATCGACGCGGCAAACATCGGCTCGGCAAACGCCTCTATACGCAACGCCATTACACCAAGCCGGCGTATCTCGTCAACAGGCGTCATCAGCCCGATAATCTCGGGAGCAGCGACATACATAAGCACACCCATCACCGCCATCACCGCCATGCCCATTCCGACAGTGATTTTAGCGAAGCTCCACGTCAGGTCGCGACGGCGCGCACCGACACTCTGCCCCACAAGCGTGGTGGCAGCCTCAGCAATGCCATAGCCTGGCATATAGCAAAGGCTCTCGGCTGTGATGGCAAACGAGTTGGCTGCGATGGAGCACACACCCAGCGGCGCGACAATGGTGGTTATCGCAATCTGCGCGCTGCATATCACCCCATGCTCCAAACCCATCGGGAACCCGATTTTAACCGCCTTTCTGAGCGTGTCGGCTATCGACTGTCTCCATCCGCGCAGCCCTGCAAGCCGCAGATGTGACGTGCCGTGACGCAGATACCACAACAGCCAAGCCACGACCACCGTTTCGGCAAGCACCGTGCCAAGAGCCGCACCCTCAACACCAAGTCCCGCACCTGGGAGAAACACATCGAATCCAGCCACAGCGACCGTACGCGAAGGGAAAATCAGCAGAAAATTGAACACCACATCAAGGGCGCACATAGCCACTCCCGCCATGCTCGGCACGTGCATATTGCCGCTGCACCGCAGCATGCCACCGGCAAGAAACTGCATCTGAAGCGCCGGAAGAAACAAGGATATTATCAGGAAATAAGTCGACGCATCGCGATGTATCGACTCGGTGCCGCCAAGCCAAACAGGCAAACTACTGCTGATGCCGGCACCGATGGATGCAAGCAGAAGGCTGAACGCCAACACCGCCACCACCGACTGCCGCAACACGCGCTGCGCGCCTTCCCAGTCGCCGGCACCGATGCGGTGGGCAACCTGCACCGAAAAACCCGAAGCCGCGGCACTCAGCAGTCCGCCGAAGAGCCATGTGGTTGTCGACACCAAGCCTATCGCCGCCGAGGCCTCAGCGCCGAGGCTTCCAACCATCGATGCGTCGATATACTGCATCACTATCGACGACAACTGCGCCACAACCGCCGGCACACTCAGCATCACCGCCAAGCGCACCTTCTGTCCAGCCGACATAGTCCGACCTTCGCGGATCATCGCCAGCAACCTGTCTGCCTCTGCCTTTATTCTCATAATTCAAAGTGCAAAATTAATCTTTCATATCCATTCTTTCAACTTTATGCACTATCTTTGTATAAGCATAGGAGACAGAAAAAGATTTATCAATATGGCTGGAATAGGAAAGACCAACGTGGCGCGTCTGCTTGACCGCGCCAAAATAAAATACGAGCTTGTGCCTTACGAGGTCGACGAAACCGACCTTGGCGCACAGCATATCGCCGACCAACTCGGCGAAGACATTCAGCAAGTGTTCAAGACACTTGTGCTGACAGGCGACAAGGTCAAACATTTTGTTTGCGTGGTGCCGGGATGCTGCGAGGTAGACCTCAAGAAAGCAGCGAAGGTGTCGGGCAACAAGAAGGCGGAGATGCTCCACATGAAGGATCTGCTGCCAACCACCGGCTATATCCGCGGAGGATGCTCGCCAATCGGTATGAAAAAACCGTTTCCCACGTTTTTCCACCGTTCGTGTCTTGATTTCAACTTCATCTATGTGAGCGCCGGTGTGCGCGGACTGCAACTGAAAATCGACCCCAAGGATTTGATTGAATATGTCGGGGCTTCGACAGCCGACATTATTGTCACACCTAAAGACGAAGAACTCAACGATGAACACATTTGGTAAGATTTTCCGACTGACGTCGTTCGGCGAGTCGCACGGGACTGCCGTGGGCGGCGTTGTCGACGGTATGCCCGCAGGCATTGCAATCAACCTCGACCGTGTGCAGCACGAACTCGACCGCCGCCGTCCGGGGCAGTCGGCAATCGTCACGCCACGGAAAGAGTCAGACCGCGTAGAAGTGCTGTCGGGACTGTTTGAGGGCGTGACAACGGGCACCCCCATAGGGTTCGAGGTGAGAAACGCCGACCACCACTCAGCCGACTACGGCAACATCCGACAGACGTTCCGTCCGTCGCACGCCGACTACACATACACCGAAAAATACGGGCTGCGCGACCATCGCGGCGGCGGACGCTCGAGCGCGCGAGAGACTATTGCCCGTGTCGTTGCCGGAGCATTCGCTCGCCAGGCATTGGATCAACTCGGCATCTCCATCTACGCCTACACTTCGCAGGTGGGCGACATCAGCCTCGACCCCGACTACCGCAAATACGACCCAGCGCTGGTGGAAACCAACGCCGTGCGCTGCCCCGACCCCGAAACGGCGGCAAGGATGTACGACCTCATCGACAAGGTGAGACGCGAAGGCGACACCATAGGCGGCACGGTGACCTGTGTGGTCAAAGGAGTACCGACAGGACTCGGCGAACCCGTGTTTGACAAGCTGCATGCCCGACTGGCATACGCCATGATGGGCATAAACGCCGCCAAAGGCTTTGAGTATGGAATGGGATTCGACGGTGTTGGCAACCGGGGAAGCATGATGAACGACGCGTTCACTTCCGACAATGGGAAAATCCACACATCGACCAATCATTCAGGCGGCATACAAGGCGGAATTTCAAACGGCGAGGACATATATTTCCGCGTGGCGTTCAAGCCCGTGGCAACGCTGCTGCGCGACGTCGACACGGTCGATGCCTCGGGCAACCCCACCGTGCTTAAAGCCAAAGGACGCCACGACCCGTGCGTGCTGCCGCGCGCTGTGCCTATCGTGGAGGCCATGGCTGCAATGACTGTGCTCGACATGTATCTGCTCAACAAAACCACCCGTCTGTAATGCACAAGCCATACCGCGACTTCGCCGACTTCCTCCACGAGCGTTTCCCCGACTTCAAGGTGCAGAAGATTGCCATCAACGCTGGCTTCACCTGTCCAAACCGCGACGGCTCAAAAGGCACCGGCGGATGCACATACTGCAACAACCAGACGTTCAACCCCGAATACTGCCGCCCGTCGCTGTCGGTGGGAGAACAGATTGAGAAAGGGCGCACGTTCTTCGGAAAGAAATATCCCGACATGAAGTATCTGGCTTATTTTCAAGCCTATACCAACACCTACGGCGAACTTAGCCATCTTGTAGACCTCTACGAGGAGGCAGTGGCTTGCCCCGACGTGGTGGGACTGATCATAGGCACCCGACCAGACTGCATGCCCGACACTCTGCTGCAATATCTCGCATCGCTTTCGCAACGCACATTCGTGATGGTGGAATACGGAGCCGAGACCGCCAGCAACCACACTCTCGACGTCATCAACCGCGGACACTCGTGGGAGGACACCGTCGACGCCGTAAACCGCACACACGCAGCCGGAATAGCCTGCGGACTGCACCTCATCCTCGGACTGCCGGGAGAGTCGGAAGCCGACATGCTCCATACCGTAGACCAAGTGTCGGCTCTGCCAATCGACACCGTCAAGCTCCACCAGCTGCAGATTATCCGCGGCACGCGCCTTGCCCGTCAAGTGGCGGCAGGCGAAATCAGCGTGGCACGATGGTCGGCAGACGAGTATATATCACTGTGTGTCAAGATCGTGAAGCGCATGCGCAGCGACATCGCCATTGAGCGATTCGTGTCGCAGTCGCCCGAAAACCTGCTTATCTCGCCGCGCTGGGGGCTGAAAAACTACCAGTTCACCAACCTGCTCCACAACGCTCTGAGAAGCAACGACAAAAAATGCTGACAATTTTATCGGTTATTTGGAATTATTCTGAATAATAATTTTTACCTTTGCACCCGTAAAAACAGAAGATAAAGACATTATGAGGCTATCAGACATAAAGACTGGCGAAAGTTGCGTGATTGTCAAAATTTTGGGTCACGGATCGTTTCGCAAGCGTATGATGGAGATGGGATTTGTCAGAGGCAAGAAAATCCTCGTTGAGCAGAACGCTCCGCTGCGCGACCCTATAAAATACCGAATCCTCGACTACGAAATATCGCTACGACGCGCCGAGGCAAACCTGATTGAGGTGGTGCGCGAGCAACAAGCCGCCGACGTGCCCAATGAAGACATCGCAATCATCAAGGAAGACGACTGCGGATTTATAAACAAATTCGACACCGAACGCCACACCATCAACGTGGCACTCATCGGAAACCCTAACTGCGGAAAGACTTCGCTGTTCAACATCGCCTCAGGAGCAAAGGAGCACGTAGGAAACTACAGCGGTGTCACCGTCGACGCAAAAAGCGGGCGAATGGAGTACAACGGCTACTCGTTCAACATCATCGACCTGCCCGGCACCTACTCTCTGTCGGCATATTCCCCCGAAGAACTCTATGTGCGGCGCTACCTCCACGACGAGGTGCCCGACGTGATTATCAATGTGGTCGACTCATCCAACCTTGAGCGCAACCTGTATCTGACCACCGAGCTCATCGACATGGACCGCAGCATGGTGATTGCCCTCAACATGTTCGACGAGCTGGAACGAAGCAAGGTGACGTTCGACTACGAATCGCTGGAGAGGATGATCGGAGTGCCTATGGTGCCGACCGTGTCAAAAAGCGGAAAAGGCGTAAACGAACTGTTTGACACGATTATAAGCGTCTACGAAGGACGCAACGACGTGGTACGCCACGTGCATATCGGATTCAAGAAAGACATCGAGGACGCAATAAAGCAAATCCAGTCGCAGCTCAAGAGCGAGGCAGACCTCGATATGCGGTTCTCCGCTCGCTACCTGTCGATAAAACTGCTTGAGGGCGACAAGGAAGTGGTGACTATGCTGTCGTCACTGCCCCACTACGCTGAAATCAAGGCGCTGCGCGACTCACTGGTGGCAGAAATCGAGAAATCGCACGAAGAGGATATGGCAACAGTGATAGCCAACTCAAAATACGGATTCGTGTCGGGCGCGCTCCGCGAAACGCTCCACACCGAGGACAAGGAAGAGGCCAAAACCACGGCAATGATTGACGCCGTTGTGACAAGCAGGCTGTTCGGATTTCCGATTTTCATATTCATAATGTGGCTGATGTTCTGGGCCACTTTCACCATCGGACAATACCCTATGGACTGGATAGACGCCGGCGTGGGGTTGATTGGCGACCTCATCAGCACATACATGCCCGACGGTCCTGTAAAGGATATGCTCATCGACGGCGTAATCGGCGGTGTGGGCGGTGTGATAGTGTTCCTGCCCAACATCCTCATCCTCTACGCCTTCATCTCGTTTATGGAAGACTCCGGATATATGGCGCGAGCCGCCTTCATAATGGACAAAATAATGCATAAGATAGGACTCCACGGAAAATCGTTCATCCCGCTGGTGATGGGATTCGGATGCAACGTGCCGGCAATCATTGCCACACGCACCATCGAGAGCCACTCGAGCCGTCTGATTACGATACTCATCGACCCGTTCATGTCGTGCGGCGCGCGTCTGCCCATCTATCTGCTGCTCATCGGCGTGTTCTTCCCCAACCATGCCAGCCTGGCACTGCTCAGCCTGTATGCGCTCGGCATAATCGTGGCGGTGGTCACCGCAAGACTGCTGCGCAAATTCCACTACAAGAAGGATGAGACACCGTTTGTGATGGAACTGCCGCCCTACCGCATCCCGACCATGAAGGCCACGATGCGCCACATGTGGGCCAAAGGACAGCAGTATCTGAAAAAGATGGGAGGCATCATCCTCGTGGCGAGTCTCATCATCTGGATGCTCAGCTATTTTCCACGCCCAACGGAGGAACAGGAAGCGACTGCGCGCACGGAAATGATTCAGGATGGCAACACCAACGTGACTCCGGGAAACGTAACAAAAGTGGCGACCACCGAGAATTCGTGTCTCGCACGCCTCGGCAAACTGGTGCAGCCAGTGTTTGAACCGCTTGGCTTCAACTGGAAAATGACCGTGTCGCTGATTTCGGGAACAGTGGCAAAAGAAACCGTTGTCTCTACACTCGGCGTGCTCTACAGCGGCGACTCCGAAAACGAGGCGGCTCTCGCAGAACGCATACAGAAGCCGAACCCGAAAACCGGAGTGCCCGACTTCACCCCTCTTGTCGCGGCTTGCTTCATGATTTTTGTGCTCATCTACGTGCCGTGCATCGCCACAATCACAGCCATTGTGCGCGAAACGGGAAGCTGGCGCTACGGAGCGTTCACCCTGGTCTACAACACATTTGTGGCATGGTTGATTGCCTTCGCCGTCTATCAGATAGGAACATTATTCATGTAGCATGGCACAGCAACGCAACAACGCCATCTCCATAGCCAAAGGCTTTGCCATCATCTTCGTGGTGATGGCCCACGCCGACATGCCCGGCATGCTCAACCGCGCCATCTACCTGTTTCACATGCCTCTGTTTTTCATCACCGCTGGCTATTTCTTCAAGCACGAGACGGTGGAAAACCCATGGCCGTTTATCGTGAAGCGCTTCAAGGGTCTTTACGTGCCTTTCGTGAAATGGAGCATCTTCTTTCTGCTCATCCACAACTTGCTGTTCAAGATAGGCATTCTCAACGAGGTCTACGGCAACTGGACTGGCGGCACCACACATCCCTACTCCATCCACCAATTCTGGCAGCGGCTCACCAACATAGTGTTCTCTATGGGAGGCTACGATGAGTTTCTCGCCGGAGCGTTCTGGTTTTTCCGCGGACTGCTCGTGGCAAGCATCGCCTTCGTGGTGCTCTACTATATGCTCAACAACGTGAAGCGGCTGCGCGGACGCACAGTGGCGATTCCATTGGTGATTTTCTTCATCGCTCTTGGCTTTGCATTGTTCAAAGCGAGCGAAGGAGTAAAGATTGTCACACTCGTGCAGGGTGGCTACCGCGACACGATGGGCGTGTTGTTTTTCAGCATCGGCGTGCTGTACCGCAAATATGAGCAACGCATCGGACACCGCCTGTGGCTCGCCGCTGCCGGAGCGGCTGTCGTGCTTGCCGGATCATGGCTGGAATGCCGTGGCATGAGCCTGTCGGTGCGCATCCGCGACGTGCTGTCGCTGCCAGTGACGGGAGTCGCCGGATGGCTGATGACCTACAACATTTCTTACCACCTGTCGCACCTCAAGGGACGCATAATCCAGTTTTTGGAGTACTGCGGCGAGCACACTCTCTACATCTTCATCTGGCACGTGTCGGCATACAAGGTGGTCAGCCTGCTGAAAATATGGTGGTACGGACTCGACCCACGGCAGATCGGGTGCCACATGGTGATTCACGACTATGCGCAGACCGACTGCTTCTGGATTCTGTACACCATTGCCGGCGTAGGCATTCCGCTGTCGGGATACTGGCTTTACAGCCGCATCCGGCAGCAACGCCGTTTTTTTTAATTTGATAAAGAAATATCAATGCAAAGAAGCGTGTAAGCATATATACATTGATGTCATACGTTTTACATTTTTATCGTATGACATATAAAACGTATGACATATAGGAATACATTTTTGTTCATCCCGAGGAATGACATTCAAGGAGACTCATTCTTCGAGATTTTTTTGTTTTCATCCTTTAGCATAAAAGAAAATGAGCCGTTCCTTGGAGGCTTTGCGCCTCCAGCCACTGGGCGAACCTCCGCAGTGTTTTCAATGGTGTTAGATTTATTCTTGCCAAAACATTGTGTCCATAAAGACACAGCAAGGTATGTTTTGAGTAACTTAAAACCTTTCGAGTTACTCTCGAAAGTACTTGCCTGTCGGGGGATACTTCTCCAAAGTCGAGTATCTGGCCAAACCTATCGTAAATAAAGAACTGCATATATGATGATAACATGATTTACTGACATATAGATTTGTTGTCGTTAATATATGCATGTCATATGATAAAACGTTTTACATGGATAGAGCAGAAAGAGACCTGCATCTCTTTCTACTCTTATTCCTATGAACCTTTATAGGCATTTTACCAAGTAATAACCTTATCTACGATTTCTTGTTGCTCCAAACTACTTCTTCGCAGATAGATACGTGTCGTTTCGATGCTTTCATGCCCCATAAGGTCTGCAAGCAGGGCAATGTCGTTGAACTTCTCCAAGAAATTCTTGGCATAACGATGGCGGAACGAGTGAGGGTACACCACTTTTTCATTCAAGCCATACTTCACCGCATAGTTCTTCAACTGCTGTGATATACCTCTTGTCGTGATGCGCATGCCAAAGCGATTGAGAAAGAGATAGCCACTTGTACGGTTGAGTGTCTGCAACCACTTTTCGGTTTCGGAGCGCAATGTCTTGGGGATATAGATACGGCGTATCTTGCCACCCTTGGTGTAGATGTCGTAATAGCCTACTTGCACGTGCTCAACCTTGATTTGCACAAGTTCGCTCACTCTGGCACCAGTCGCAGCCAAGAAACGCACCACAAAGTACCACTCCAAGTTGTCTTCCTTCTTCAACTTGTTCTTCAAGAAGGTGTAGTCGGCATTGCTGATGACATTCTCCAAGTACGAACGCTGCTGTACCTTGACCGACTTCAAGCGGAGCTTAGTCTTGCCGACAAATACAAGGTACTTGTTCAACGCCTGAATACGGAGGTTCACCGTCTTTGGTTTGTAAGTCTCAATCAAGTAGGTCTTGTAAACCAACAAGTTTCTCTTGTTCAACTCTTTGTGTCGAGAGCCAAACTCCTTTACGGCATACAGATATGCCGAAATCGTGTTCTTAGCCATATTGCCTTGGCTTAGGAACTCTTCAAATTTGTCTAATTCCATTTCTATTCGTTTATTAGTGAAACATTAAGTTGTCCATATAAATAGGCCTGGATTTGTTCTATGAGTTCCTATTATGAGAAGATGCTTGCTAC